>Ga0222718_10003823_pt1 | contig 12754 bp, 6 predicted proteins | sample C33_27DmetaG_FD_165045 | JGI IMG/M metagenome (GOLD analysis project Ga0222718, IMG submission 165045) | Estuarine water microbial communities from San Francisco Bay, California, United States - C33_27D | ecosystem: Environmental > Aquatic > Marine > Unclassified | place: USA: California... | reverse complement strand
ATTGTAGAAGACACAATAGATGAAAAGATCGTCAAGTCCTTGCGAGAAAAGATTGATCTAGCTGGTCAGGTTTTAGGAGAAGATCAGAAAAGATGGTTACTTAATTAAACCTTGTCTGTATTTGTTAACTCTATCGTATGTAAGGAGTTCTTTACGAGCTCTCTGGGCATACGAACAATGAATCCATCCGGTGTTACCACCTGTGTAGCATTCAAGTATAAGTTGGTCGAAAACAAGATTGTCTCTTATCCATTGAGCTAACAAGTAATTATCTACATTAGCTACCTCAAAATCAGCTGCTTGACCTTTGCAGTGCTGCGAGTTTTTGGAGCTGCCTATAGCTATAGATAGCTCAGGGCATCTGTATCCGCTTGATACTATAAAGCTACCAAACTCATTACGAATTGGTTGCAGTATGTTTTCTGCTAATAGTTTTAAATTTGTAATAGCTTCTGCATCAGGCACATTTTTAATACCCTTACGTTCAGCTGTCTGGCTTTTTGTTAATTCAGCCAGAGTAAAGTTTTGACTTAATTGCATTATCTATACCTCAAAGTGTATTGTTCTGGATTAATATCATATATTTGTTTAGATGTAAGAGGTTTTAATTCTTCTATTATTTTTTTACGAATTAACTCATTATCATTACCGTTGTCATTTGGATTGTTTCTGTCATCTACACCTTTTCCTGCGTATCCCGTAGTAGTAATACCACCCATTTTTGATCCTATCATAGACATCAAGCCACCTATTCCTGGCATGGACATCCCAGGTCCACCTTTTCCTGTAACAGACGTAATATTACCCATAGCATCTTTAGAAAATTGTGGTGAATAACCTTTGGATAAAGAATCCCTAGCATGTCGGTTCATCGCATTTCTGACAAAACCAAAAACATCATATGGGACGTTTTGTACGGGGGCATAATTTACGGATCCTTGTACATTGGAATAACCTGATAAACCTGCTGTGTGTCCGGCCATAGCATCTGCCATATCTGCAACACTGTCATCCATCCCCATATCGCTTGCGGCAGCTTCCGCTGCATCTGCTTCTTCCGTCCCTTCACTTACACCACCGTCTCCATCATAGAAACTTGGTATACCCATAGGTCCCGGTTTTCCAGCACCTCCAAGCAGCTGCAATATACCGCCTTCTTGTGGTGTAATATATGCAAGCATATGAGGTTGACCTTTAATGTCTATTTCTCTTGGGGGTACGGCACCACCCTCAGCCATGGTAGCTGTGGGTTGTATCATGCTTGATACAATATCTGTTGGAAACAGCGAAGCATATTTACTTCTATCTGTGGGCGCGGAGGTGGCGGAGGAGCCACCACCTCCCGCGGGAGCGGTGTTCAGTCCACTCAAAAATGGTTGATTTGAGCTTACTTGGGTGGTGGGAAGACCCCTTTGTACACTCGGTTCAACCGAACTCACTTTATTTTTATTAATCTTTTGTTGTATGTTGTTGATAAATTCATCTCTTTCTTCAACTTCAAGAGCTTCATCGTCATCTTCAGGGCTTACTTCTCTGACAACAGCAGGTGTTAGTCTTCTTATAGGTTTAAATCCCATCTGTTGTAGGTACCTACCAACTTTTTCTGCAATCCTTAACTGTATTTTTTCGTCTTTACTTGTTTTCAACAAATCAGCTAGTTTAGTAGGGTTTGTCATCAAATCACCCATAACATCCATTTTCATGCTTTGAGGAACATCCCTGAATATAGACATCATTGCTCTAACACCCGCACCAGATTCTATTATTCCTTGTCCTGCACCAGATCTTCCCGGAATTAAAGCTCCCACAGAAGCTCCTAACTGAGAACCAACCAATCTTAAATATAAGTCTGTCATTGGATTTAAGCCGTCTTCTAAAAGACCTCCTAAATTATTCATTTCGTCTGCAGCTTCCAGTTTTACTAACTCTGTAATGAATTTTTTCATGGTTTTTGCTTCGGGTTCGGTCATTATACCCTTAGTCACCATGTAATCTGTTAAATTTGTTTTTATTCTAGCATTCGGCATGTTTGAAAATAAAGAATCAGCTAAAGCTCTAACAGAGAAACTTTGACTAGTACCTCCTGCATGAGTCAAAGCAGACTCTAAAATAGAAGACTTCAAGCCATTCATAGCTGCTTTAGGGTCATCTGAAGCTTGAGCTAACTTAACTAAATTATTTATGTCTCGTATTGGATTTTTACCCCTGACCGCCAAACCAGCCGCATATGTAGGACTTTCTGCTCCTCCAAGTTTTGGTAAAAGTTTGCTAAAGTAAAATTGATCATCTAATTTTTTCTTAAACTTTTTGTTCTTAACTCTTGTGTCTCCTAATAAAACATTAGCAGAATTTACATCATTTAAATCATCCCTTAAACCTTGAAATATTTGTTGATCTAAAACTTCTTTGTTTTGATCCATCCATCTTTTTAAAAGCTTTGTATTAACTTCTCCCGTTTCCGGGTCTATTGCAGCTACTCTCGCGTTCCTTAGCATCATCTCAAGCGTTCCAGAAACAGTGTTGCTTAAACCTTCTGCTTGAGGTAAGCCTTCATCCATTGCGAATTTTCCTACAGACCCTATTTGTTTAATTCTAAGTAAAGTAGGTTCAGCTCCACCTCTTAGTAAGCTGCTAGAAAGAAGCTCGGGGGCTAGTCTTGTAGATCTTGTTTTATCTTTGGCTAAAATATCACCTGCAAAAGCTCTTGTGAAAACGTCGTTTAGAGACTTAGAATAAGCTCTAGCAGTGTCATAAGCTATGTCCTGACCTTCTGGTACGGAATTTATATCTTTTAATATAGCATCAGCAAAATCAAAAGCTATTCTAGCAGAGTTTCTGTCTCCCACAGCTAATTGAGCTGAACCAATATTTAAGGCTAAACTTCTCATTTCTACTAAACTGTTGACACTAACCGGTACTCTTTCTTTTGTTAAGTCTTGCACTAAATCTTTTTGTTCTTGACTTATTAAAGAATTTATTTGTCTATTCTTTTTAGCGTATTTAATAACATTATTATACTCAGCTTTTCGAGTAGCAGAGCCAAATTTACCTGTCTCTTTTTTTGCTAACTGTTCTGCTAAACCAATTATATTATCATCTAAAGATAAGGATTCATCATACACATACTTATCCCCTAAGTTGTACAACCTTGTTTTATCGGGGTCATCTATCTCGTTCTGTAGTTTTCTATAAGAAGCTAATAGTCCCGGTGTTTCCATATCTTTTTTTTGTGCTTGAAGATTCAAAATCTTAGAGCTACTTTGAACTGGTCGCTGTTTTATTCCTAAAGATAGTGATATTTTTTCAACAAATTCGTTTAAAGGATTTAATCTTCCTGTTTGTAAATAGTATTTTTTTGCAACCTCTTCTTGTGGCATAGATTTAGACCACGCCTCTATAAAATTAGGAATAGTGCTAGTTTGACCGTCTGGTCTATTAAAAGTGGTCAATTCTTGACTTGTTACGTTTCTCCACAATGTTTTTTCTTGACCTCGAGCTTCTTCTAATAAATCTGAAACAGTCTTATATAAAACTTCACCTAATTGAGAATTAGTTTTTGGGTCATCTCCTTTTAATTTTTCAAAAGCTGATAAAACATTTGCACTTCTAGTTTTTAAACGATCAACTAAAGCTGCCGAAAACAGAGATTCAGATAATTTAGCCGCTTCTTTTAAAGAATCTTTATCCCCAGAGGCGGCTAAAGCAGTAATTAAATTTCTAAGAGCAGTCCCTGCTTGAGTTACCGCAGTTTTTTGTTGTTTTCCTAAACCTCTACTGGTTTGAGCTAAGGAAGCTTCAATAGCCATCAAAACAGGACTACCTGATTTTAGTCCTGCGGTCATTTCAATAGGCCGTCCGTTTTCGTCTACAAGTAGTTTTGGGTCAGATAATTTTTTAACTATCTCATCTACGTTTTCACCTTCAGCTTGTATAATTTCTAATATTCTTTGAACGCCTTGAGCTTCTCTTTTTTTTCTTACAAAATCTAATCCTCTGAGACCTTCGGTTTTTAAATTTTTTAAAGTATTGCTTAATGCAGAAACAATAGTTGAAGTTCTTTCAATTAAAACACTACCTAAAACACCTGGAATTAAACTACCACCTGCTTCATAACCTAATCTAGGTAAAGCTTGTTGAGGAAAATCTTCTTCAGCCTGTCCTCCTAAAATAGTTTGAGACGTTCCAGCAATACTTTCTACAAGAGCAAAAGGAATAGGTCTTTTTCTGGCGGTCTCTCCAACACCTGTGAGAAGCTTTTCTACCCCAGCTAAAATTCTTATATTTTTAGGAGCTACTTCTTTTGCACCTACATTGCTTAAATTTAAATAAGCTAGGTTGTCTAGATATTGAGCAGCATTAAAATTAACATTTTTTGAAACAGTAAAAGGTAGAATCGCCCATGCCGGAACACCCGCAGCTGTTTTACCTTTAGCATAAGCGTTTCGTGTTCCCGGAAGAACAGGATTTTCATCTCCCATCATCAAGCTAGTTAACTCTTCTCCACCTTTATAAGCTCCTATAGAACTTGCTAAACCTGTGACAGTTGGGACAAGAAATTTAACTATAGGAGGAACCGGTAATTTTGAAACAATTTTAGCTCCGGTTTTAGCGCCACCTACGAAAGCTGCAGCACCTCCTGTTTGAGGTAGGATGTCCCTTGCAAAACCTTTTGTAAAACTACCTTCTTCAAAAACTTCTCCTTTAGGTGATTTAGCAAATAATTTTATTATATCATCATTAGATAAAGCTCTTTCTGAAGTAGATAAATTTTTAAACTCAGGCATAAGATCAAAACCTTGCCATTCACCTGTTTTTAATTCATTAAAAATATTATTTTGTAGCTCAGGAGCAAAATCTAATTTGACAGTTTCTGCAACATTTTCCGCCACAATTTCATCAATGGGAATGAAGCCTCTATCCTCAGTATCTATTCCTGACCCTAAAATCTCATATTGTTGATTTAAGTCTACAGTAACAGGGTTCCAAGTTAATTGATCTGCCATTTTATTTTCTTTCCATAGCTTCTTTAGATTTTAAAATTGCATCATTTTTCATTGAAGTGTTTGAACTTGCACCTGAAGTAAATCCGCCTGTCAAAGATATTAATCTCTGTATCTCTAAATTATTGGCAAGTAAAGCTTCTTTTTGTTTGTCTCCGACGCCTTCTTTAAGCATGTTTAAATTACGTCTATATTGGGCTATAGAAGCGTTTCTTAAATTAATTATTTTTCTTGCTTCTACGTCTGGACTTGTAAAGAAAGATTCTGCATCGGGAAACAATTTAGCAACATTCTGCATTTCTGCTACTGGAAACTTGTTATTAACAACCAAAGCAGATCTACCTAATACTGTTATAGTTTTCATATAATTATTTGCATCTAAGGTTTGTTTACCTACATCAACATATTCGGAAGGTCTTATAAACTCAGGAAAAAACCCTTGCACTTTCATACCTAAAGTTATCACCTGTGCTCCAAAACCTGTTCCATCTCGGGCTTTTTCTAAAACTTCTGCAACAGTATTTATTTCAGATTGTTCAAAATTAGGTCCTAAGTTTTTAATAAGAGTTTTATCTACCTCAGCTAAAGCTTCTTTAGACTTAAACTTTATCATTTCTTTACTGTGAACATCGTAGGCAACACTAGAAGCTACAGGAAATCCATTTATAATAGGTTTAATTGTTCCGTCTTCGACGTATGTTTTACCGTTATCGTAACTTGTAACGAGCTTATTGTCGTCTTTTAGTAAGAAAGCTTGTGGTTTAATCTGAGTAGTGCTTTCTGTACCCATTTTTTGAATAATAGCACTTCCAGGAGTCACTTTATTAGCTTCATTGGCTTGAGCTATCAAATCAAATCCTTGTTGAGTTTTACCATTTACAGTGGTTGTTACACCGTTGATTGTTACATTGATATATTCAGGATCAATTTTAGCTTCTCCAAAAATAGGTGTAACAGAATTATCCTTTGGATTTACCGCAACAAGTTCTCCATTTACTTGCTTATAAATAGTTTTTTCTGGCGCAGACGCTATTTCGTTTCCTGTGCTTATATCTATTATTTTATCTCCAGGTTTCATAGTCTTAGTTGCACCTAAGATAGTGTTTTGTAAATTTTTATTAAATTTATTGAAAATACTGGCTGGTATTCCTTTTATGGTTTCCTCTTTTAGAGGAATAGTACCCATAATTTTACCTTGTTCATCTTCACTTAAACCATCAAAAATACTTTTTGGAATGCCTTTAACTTTTTCAGAACCGTATAATAATTTGTTCTGACCTTGTGCACTTAGCTTGTTAAAGAATTGTACAGGAACACCTTTTACATTTTTACTTATCATTCCAAGAAAAGTAGCTTGATCTGTTTTACTAAATTTATTAAAAATATCTTCAGGTAAACCTTTTATCATAATTCGACCTGTAGCTATTACTTTGCCAGTAGCATCTTTAATAACTTCATTTGGGCCTAATTTATAATCCTCAGGTAAACTAGTTATTACCTCGCCATCAGGTTTAATTAAGGTTTCACCTTTTTTTAATTTTATAGGTTTCTCTTCTCCTACAGCCACTTCAACACCCTTAGATGTTACTAACTTACCACCAGAAGGAACACTATATAATTTATTTTTTAGTTCTAACTCTTTTTGTTTATAAGCTGATTTAGCTTTTTCTTCGGCGGTTAAAGCAGCTTCCGCGGCAGTAAGAGCGGCTGCATCAAATTTTTGTTGATCTTTTCTAAGTTCAGCTGCTCGAGCTCCAATGGTTTGAGGTAATTTAGTGGTGGATGCGGCCATGGCTAACCTTTGCGCAGGACTTAATCCTGATTTTTCTCCGGGCATAGGAGCCGCAAAAGTTAAGGCAGTATTAGCTATATCAAATAACATTTGTGCTTGTGCCATCTTTTTTTGTTCTTCAGGATCACCTAGAACATCCCTGTAGACACTTTTTTTATCTTCAAAAAGTTGTTTTAATCTGTTAACCTTTTGATCCGTGGGCGATTGTTCGTTAATACGGTCTGCTAAAAGTTGAGAAGCTTCAGGTGTAATGTTTCTTCTAGGGCCCATAAATTTTTGTAAAGATTTAAAATCAACTCCACCTTCCTCCATATACTGAACAGGACCACCATTCATAAACACAGGAACCGGATCTTCATCACCTCGGCGGCGGACCTCGCCGCCTAAGTTAAAATTTACGGGTGGCTCGTTACCAACCCCCATATTCCCGTTAGCTGCCATTGTCATAATGCCTTGCCCCATGTCACCTTCGACTGGAGTGTTCATCTGTTCTTGGGCCATTGGTCCTATGCCTTGATCAACTAATGCTAGTTCAACCACTGGAGTAACCAAAGCCAAAACACTTTCCGGTGTTTGACCCGCGTCCTCTGGTCCAACTATGCTTGCTAAATCTGATCTTCTTTCTTCTGGACTTTTGTTTTCACCTGAAACACTGTTCATCATCTCTTCAAAACTACCTGCGGCCTCTGGATCGGAAAACCCTGAAGCCTCGGCACCTTCTATCATACCCGCTAAAGCATTTGGGTCCATCATGTTGGCACCTTCCTGAGCTAACATCTCTGGCGAAGGGGCTCCCATTGCGGGGGCTGTAGCCATAATGCCCTGTGCAGCTTCCGGCATCATCATTGGATCTCCGCCCTCTGCCATATAACCCATATTATTCCTTACATTCTCAGGTAAATTAGGTAAACCTCGATTATCTGCTGGAATAGGCTTCAACCCTGCGGCTCCGCCTCCTGCAAACATCTGTCGTTGCATTACACTTCTATTCATTATCCGAATAACCCCGCTTGTCTTGCTCCAGCACCTGCTGCCAATCCCGCAATACCTAATCCTAGATACTGTTGAAATGGTGAAACATTTGGAGATGCTGATTGTGTTACAGTTTGTTGTGTTGTAGGTGTTCCTTTATATATATCTGAAAGAAAACCTAGTCTTTGATACGGCTCATATAATTGAGCCATCTGGTTAGATCTCTGTGCCTCTAACTCAGCCTGTTGTTGGGCTTGTTGTCTTCCGCCCAAGGTGTACATTAATTCTGCGTCTCTTCCAAGCATAGACTGACCTAACTCACCCAGAGCGGCTTGCTTAGTTCCTATGTCGGCTTGTCTTGCTCCAAGAGCACCTGTTGATTCACCTATTTGACCCGCTAATTGAGCTAAAGTTCCTATGCCAGCAGCTTGTTGTCCATAACCTTGAGCTCCTTGAAATCCTAAAGCCCCTGCTTGACCAGCTAATTGACCCATTTGGCCTGCTCTAGCAAGTCCTTGCTGGGCTCCTTGGAATCCTAAACCAGCCATTTGACCAGCTTGCTGTCCTATTTGACCTGCTAATTGTCCATACTGACCCGCACCTTGAAGACCTAAAGCACCTGCTTGACCTGCTAATTGTCCATACTGACCTGCTTGTGCAAGTCTTTGTTGTGCTTGTCTTGCAGCAGCTTGTTGCGCAATGTTCTGAGCTTGTTGAAAACCTTGTGATCTTAACTGTGAACCCGTTCTTGCTTGTTGCTCTAAAACATTTTGATTAATAGCAGCCTGTTCAATAGCCCCTCTAGAACCACCAAAAGCTCCTGCACCTACCGCTTGAGCTGAAGCTCTATTTTTTGCAATGTCTCCTTGTTCTGCAATATCTGCGTATTGCTGTTGAACAATGTCTTCCATATAAGGATCCATAAAATCTCTATAAGATGTAGGGTCAAACTCATAACCAGCGCCTGCTGTCATCTGTTGTGCTTGTCCTAGTCCTTGTTGTCCTAGTCCTTGACCCATCATTGACTGCATCATTGCACTTCTTGTTAAATCTTGTGCTTGACCTAATCCTTGTTGACCTATGCCCATTGCTTGAGAAGTTAACGCTTGAGTTCCAGCTGTCTCTGCTTGGGCTTGACCAACACCTGTTTGTCCCAGTCTTTGAGCATCTAACATAGCTTGTTGTTGTCTTGCGTAAGCCTGTTGTGCTTCAGGTAATTGACTTAAAGCCGAACCTAATGTTTGAATACCGCTACCAACAGAGCCTGCACCCGCTTGAAGATTTTGAGAGGCTCTTTGCATATAAGGTTGATAACCCGCGATACCTCTTCCATCTTGACCGTAATAATCTGCGACACGACCAAAAGCACCACTTTGTAAACCAGAAAATCCTGCTACTTTCTGTCCGGGTAGTTCTAAAACAGGATTACCGTCTGCATCAAGAACCGGTTGCCCATCAGGACCAATCTTAGGCATACCGACACGTTTGTCAGCCAGCTCTTTAGCGGACTTTAATAAGCCTATTCTATAGGCTTCTATTTCAGGGGTTTCACCAACCTGCTGTATGACGGTTTCTGTTGCCATTATGCCATTGCCCTTCCACGTTGTTCTAGATTGCGCATAACATTATACATGTTGCTTATACCTTTGTTCATATCTCCACCACCTAAACCTTTAACAGCATCGGTAGTCATTACGAATTCTCCTGGCATTAGCATAGCTCTTACGCTATCTTTGTTTGGTATACCTTCATCAGGCATAATACCGCCTACTCGTCTTGGAAATATTTCACCACCCTCTGCCACAGCTTGAGGTACATAGTAAGGGTATCTACTAGAAATCCTAGGGTTTCCGTCAGCATAAATAGGATCTAAATCCGCTACGTTGTACTTATCAGGATCTTCTTCATAAACATCCATACCTGTTCGAGTAGGTCCTAGATCTTCCTGTTCAGGAGTGTCAAAGAAGCCCCCAGCTGCGCCTGCTGCAGTAAGTAACGCGGCAGTCGGTCCGTATTTTCTAAGGAAGCTAGGTTTTAATTGTTCTTTTGCTAAACCAAAAGCCTGCTTATATGTCATTTGTCCTGTAGTATCACCTGCTAATATTTTAGACGCTTCGTTTTGAATGGTTTGAGTGCTTGCCTCTGGAGGCATTATAAAGTCTCCGACATCTTTAAAAGACTCAGGCATTTTGAAACCAAGCTTATCGCCTATAGTTGTTGTTCCTGTTCCTGCATCAAATCCAAATTTTGGAGGCTCCGCCCTGAATTGATCCATGAAAGAAACAGGTTTTTGACCCATTGTAACGTCCATTCTATTACCAGCAAAATTACCTTGAGCGTCAGGAAAACCATAACCTTTCATGAGATTCTTATCGAAGGCTTTTTGACTACTCGCAACATCTGCGTAAATATCTCCTCCAGTCACTTTCGGTGAAGAAAGATAAGGATCAGAGGTTACTTTTGGAATACCGCCCGGACTGGTGCTTCCAGAAACACTTGTTTCTCCACTAACTAAATCTCTAATACTTGGTATAGCTGTTCTTTGTAAAGGAGCAAAGCTACCTTGGGAGAAAGCATTTCCTATGTTGGTAGTTCCCATTCTCACATCATTCGCAATGTTTTGACCAAATCCTTCAATACCTGAATTAGGGCCGGAAAAACCAGCGGATATTGCACCAGTAGCTCCTCCAACTAAGGCTGACTTAAATGCATCTTTAATACTGCCACCTTGAACCAAGGTGCCGATACCTGCACCTAATGCAGCAGAATAAACTTGACCTAGACCCGGAGCAAAATAATTAAGCGCCATAGGTATAATAAGAGGAGCGGCCTTCTTCAAAGCTTTACCTACGCCCTTAGCTATCTTACTCACAGATTTAAATAACTTCTTAAAAAAGAACTCTGGTAATCCTGTTGTAGGGTTTAAACTATTTTTGCTCTCACCAACAACATATCTTTCTGGGTCTTCTACCCCTAATTCTCTTAAATGACTAAATATACTTTCTTTTAAGGCTGGATTCTTTTCAATCAAGGCCCGTGGGACGATGAGCTCGCCTGTTTCAACGTGAGCCACGGTATCATCACCGTAACGACCAAAGTTAGCCATCTTTTTTCCAACATCCGAGAACTGAGCAATACCGTTTGTGCCAAACTGCTCTCGTAGCTCTTCAGCCTCTAATTGCTCTATCTGCTCATCGGACATTACAAAATCAGCAATACCACCCGAAGGAATAACTTGTTGTTTAAGCGCTTGATTCATGTTTACTACCTTACCATGAAAGTTTTACTTGTTCAATCCTATATCTGCGATAACGCACTTGTTGTAATTCTAGTCTTAATTAACTCTTGTATACTAGCCACAATAATAAGTCTGTTTGCAACCCCCGCTTGTACTTTTATGACATCACCACCTTGTAATATCAAATCTCTTGTTAGTATCTCTTCTGTAGCGTGTCCTGCTACAGTTTTTTCAAACAATTCAAACACATTATTATCTTTATCTGTTAAGGTTACAGTTAAAGTATCACCATTGTTACTGCTATCATGAACTAAAATTGAATTAATAACTGAAGCATTTGATTCTGCTCCAGTAGGTGCCGTATATAAAATAGTGTTATCAGTTGTCGTTAGATCAACTTTTGCATTTGTTAGACCTTGAATATATTGAGGAATACTGGTTACTAACATTATCGTCTTCCATCCTCTCTTATATCTACCCTTGGTGTACCAAGTTTATATTTAGTTCCTAATGATGTCGAATCAATTCGTAAAGCAAAAGATCTGCCTCGTAAACGATAGTTTAATTTTTCTGTAAACTGTTCCACGGGACTAGTTGAGGATCTTTGTGTGTTACCAGATTCAGTTTGTGCAAAGTTTGCTCCTGGAAAGTTTTTAGTCTTTATTGTAAAATCTACATCTGGATTTAAACTTGTTGATCCATTAAAAGTTATATCAGGTACAACCTCTCTTAAAGAAACATATTTATCACCATCACCTATATCTATTGGTGCAGATTCAATAAATGAAGTCATAGCAGATCCATCATCATCATATCCTGTCTCATGATTATATAGATATTGATCACCAGTGGCTACAGGTAAAGTTCTAATACCTCTGTCAAGCCATGCTTGACGATCCATTGTTCCATAGTACCATATTTTTTCTGAATAGTTATAAGCAACATATCTATCTATTTCGACACTACCAGATGACGGATAAAACCATAATAGCTCACTAAATTCAGAATTAACACCTACATGAACCTTATCTCGTTCTTCAAAATTAAAATCTAAAAATACTTTGTCTTTAACAGTACAAGGTAGCTGTAAAGTTTGTCCACCATTGGTTACATAAAAAGTATCAACACCCATCCAGTAAACAGCATCCTCTACCGCAACAGCAGAAGAAGGACTCATAATCGTTATATTCTTTGACAATTCTTGCAAACCAAAAGTAAATGGAGGACCTATAAATTTCATGGCGTGTAATGTTTTATTTGTAAAAACAAGTAACTGTTGTCTTGTTTCAACAGCTTGAATAAAGGTCGATCCACCACCAAGTCTTAGATCACCTGCCGTGTTTGTGGCAGTTGGAAACCACTCAAGAGGGTTTTCTTGAGACGAGAATCTAATCAACAATGGATCTTGCACACCATCTCCATCTGCAGCCGTATCACTAGAACCAAAATTATCACACCCAAAAGCAATAACGTGTCTATCTTGGTCGGAGACAAGAACTTGTTTAGCTCTTTGTGGGACACTTGTTTTTGTACCTGCAAGAGTGTTTAATTTTACGGCTCTTCCACTCAAGCCATTTGTTCTATCCCAGTAATAAATAGCTCCATCTCTTGGATTAAGTATTAAGTCTTCTCCAAAGTTATCATGTGACCACAATCTGATCTGTGCACCGGGAACCGTGATCGATGCTGCACTACCCCATCCTACAAAGTCATCTGTAGCAAGAGCATTACCTGTGGCTAATCTAACCAATG
>Ga0222718_10003822_pt1 | contig 12760 bp, 16 predicted proteins | sample C33_27DmetaG_FD_165045 | JGI IMG/M metagenome (GOLD analysis project Ga0222718, IMG submission 165045) | Estuarine water microbial communities from San Francisco Bay, California, United States - C33_27D | ecosystem: Environmental > Aquatic > Marine > Unclassified | place: USA: California... | reverse complement strand
AATCGAAAAATAAAATAAGGGCGCACTGTCAGCGTTGCTGGTGGCATGATGGTCATCCTGTAGACAGTACTTTCACAGGATATATCTTAAATGGTGAAACATATGATGTGTGCTCGTCAATGGGAAGGAATTTGGAGAAGAAGATTGGGGAGAGGAGGGATAGAAGAATAAAAGATTTTGAAAATTTCACTAGGAGAATAAAAGAAACTCAAAAACAATTAGAAGAATTTATCAAAAAACTAGATAAGTACTCTGAAATAAAAAATTCAAGAAAACAGAAAGAGAAAATTTTAGAAAGAGGTTATGTACTGGAAACTAACATGGGAAGGAGTAACAAAAAATCTAGAAGATTTAAAAAAGATAATAGGAGGTATATAACCGATCAAGAAGTTGATAAACTAAAAGAGGAAGTAAAAGAATTAGAAGTAAAAGAAAGTCATATCTCAAAACAGATAAATATAGAGGAGATCCTCTATAATGTTACCAGACAAACAGAAGATATGACTTTAAAAAAATGTAATTATTATCGTTTTCAAATGGGGAGAGAGTACAGTGATATCTATCCTCCATTCAAAAATTTACAATATCTCCAGGAGTCCTGTAGAGATAAGATTAATGGAATCTCATATCACGACATGAGTGATACATATAGACTTCAAAAGAAAAAAATAGATTTCAAGGAATCAGATATAAGAGTATATCAGGATACCTTAGAAAAAGTGAAGGAAACCATTAAAAATGACAAGGAAGATGAAGAAAAAATGACAGTTGTTTCCAGAAGAAATGTTACTAATAAGGCAAAGTATTGGATCGATGAGAACGGTAACAGGATTGAGTTAGACTCTAAAGTTAAACAGGTTGTTGTTCATGTTTAATTAGGAATACACTCCCTAATATGTTTAGAAAAAATGTTTTTCTTATTTAATTTTCTCACGTCCTTGCATTTTTTTACTTCTGTAGATTCTAACCACATCATTAATTTTAATAATTCTGTATCAGGGTGATTACATATATCCTCTACTGACATGTCCGATTCAAATTCAGGGATTTGAATTCCATTTCTCTTGTTGACAGAAAAAGTCTCACTTCTATCATCAAGAACAAAGGTATTTTTCTCATTCAATTTATCTTTACATTTTGGATGTTTATATAACTTTTCTAGAGGTTTGATGATAATATCATTCTCATCTCCCTCACAATCATCATATGTAAAAATTATTAACGGCTGTTTTTTCAGAGGAAACATGAACTCACACATTTTTTCCACATACTTTCTTTTTCCTGCAGACCAGATAACAACATTATCGAAATATTCAAAACAATATTCCAGAAAGTCTCTCAGATATGGCCTGTAAATCCCTGCTAATTCAGTTACTTCTCCTTCCCCTGGTTCATTGCTAACATCCACCAATCTCATCATGTAAAGTTTTCTTAACATTTCGTGTCGTGCTTTGTTGTCGTACACCTTTAACATTTTAAAGTCATTCATTTCTCCGTGAGTATGAACAAGAGTTGCATCTATATCAAGAACAATGTTTTTACCAGTCATCTTTTATAATTAATTTTTTTTAAAACGAAATATAAGTAAAATGATAAACCTAACTAAAAATAAGAAATTAGGAGAGGGTGCCTATGGAATTGTCTATGAGGGAACCCTGGAGAATGAAAAAGGAGAACAAAAAGTGGCAATAAAAAGGAATTACGGGGACGAAGAAAATAAAGGTCTTTCTTGTCTGAGAGAACTTAATTTTCTGGCAGGTCTTTCACACCCCTGTATAACAAAACTGAAGTCTGTCTCAGTAGGTGACCCTTTCCCAAAAAGCTGTCCAATGACACCTAGACCAAAAAGAAATGACATGAGAGAGGACTCCCATCATTTTATTTTGGAATATGCAGATACATGTCTCGATGATTTTTATCTTGAGTGTGATGACTTCAACCAATTAAAGATAATTATGGCACAGATCCTTTTGGGAGTGGAATTTCTTCATGGAAGAGAGATTCTCCATCGAGACCTGAAGCCTGGAAACATTCTTGTTCTCAAAAATAAGAAACTTCCATATGCTAAGATATGTGATTTTGGTCTTTCCTGTTTTTCTAACAATTATAGACCTTCAACTCCCGGAACAGTAACATCATGGTACAGAGCACCGGAAATATGTTGCGAATATGACGATTATAGTTTTCCTTCAGACATCTGGAGTGTCGGTTGTATCTTTTATGAAATAGTGACAAAAGATGTTTTCATTCAAGTAAATAATGACTCAAATAAAAATCTTTTCAAGAATATAATAAAAAATTTACCTCAAAAATTCACTGCCAAAGAACTAAATAGTTTTATCAGAGAAGGAGACTGTACTAGATTTAAACATAACTATCAAGAGAGTGCTAATAATAAAAAGAAGGGATTTTTAACACTTTTGGAAAGAAGAATAAAGAATGATAGTTTCAACAAGAGTAAAGGGTCCCTGGAAGAATTCTCAGATCTGATATCCAAAATGCTAAATTTACATCCAGAAGAAAGATTGACTGCTAGTCAATGTTTGGATCATCCATTTTTCAATCCATCTAAAAATTATATCTCAGAAATGAGAGAAAAATTTCCAGTAGGAAGACCTGAAGAAGAGAAGATTATAGAAATTCATGATTGCCTGGAAAGAAGATGGGCTGTTAATATCCTGATCAAAATCTACAATAAAAGGGAACATTTAGATTGGTATAGTGATCATCTTATTTTTCACAGTCTCAGACTCTACGATCAATACTTGGATTACTGTTTCAAAAATGAAGAAATTCCTAAAAGAGAGAAAACTGAAAGAGATCTAGGTAGACTGTTCTCTGAGTCAGAGAATAGTATCAATGTCTACACATGTATTTATATTATGTACAAATATTTTTGTAGTCTTTATCGATTACACAGATGGGAAGAAATTTTTCCAAAACATATGGTGGTCGAATCTAACGTGAAAAAAATAGAGGAATTGGAGAAACTAATATTAGAAAAAGTAGTGGGGTATTCAGTTTTTCAGGATACAATGATAGAATTTCTTTCAAGAGACAGTAAGAGAGAGGAGATGAGAAAGAAGGATCTTAATATCAGAACATATTTTATCAACTATTGTAATATCAACTGTGATTACAAGGGTACCATGGAGGATTTATACAACCAAGTTAAGGAAACCCAAAGTAACTAAGACTCCTAAAATAAATATCAGAACTGGTGATTTTGTATCCCCGTTATTAAGTCTTTTCCCAATTTTTATTATCTCCCTGTTATCAGTTTCTAATTCTTCAAAGGTTAAACCAGATTGAACAAGTTCTCTCAGAATATTATTTTTCTTTATCATCTCTCTATTTCTCATATAATCAGTTACTTCAATACCTATTTGATTACAAGTTTCTATATTTCTAAAAAATCTCTTTTCCATTTTAAAAGAGATTTTTTTAATAGTTAAAAATGGCTTTCAGACAGGAAGAAAAACTAAATCCAGGCTGGATTTTCTTTATTATTTTCTTTTTTCTTTTTAATATGTGGATATTAATGCACTTATACTCTAATCAGAGTAAACCAAGATTGGCTCCCTTCAGACTCATACCTAAGATGGAACCAATAGGAGACTTCCCTGAAGTTGCAAGGAGTATGAAGGAAGCTGAAAGACAGGAGGGAGGTCTAGATCTTTTTTATCAAAAATCGTAATAAAAATGAAATATAAAAAGATCTATGACATAATAAAAATGGTAGAGAAAGACTTTAAAAATGGGTTAAAATTTATGGATAAGGTTATTATGTCCATAAATAAGAAGAGAAACCAAAAAATAAGTGAGGTTACTTTTCTCTATCTTTATCCTAGCAACGAAGAAAACATTAGAAGTCTACTGGAACATCCACTAACAAAAAATATCATAACTGTTTCAGGAATAAGTACTAATTTCAGAGATATATATAATATTGCCCCTGATATTTGGATTAAAGAAAATAGTAGGATTCTGAAACTACTTGGAAACTGTTTCACCATATGGGAAAACGAGGATGACTTCACAGGAGAAGATGTTTACAAAGCTATTAGTGATTATGGTGATCGATTTCCAATTATAACTCTGATCAGATTTCCTAAATTAGAAAAAGAAAAAATCAAGGGTTACAGTCTTTATCAAAGAGAAGGAACATCATGTCTAATTAATAATAAGATTTTGAGACTAGACGATTTTTCCATCCCTCTAGAAAGTTTTAAAAATACTCAGTGGGTTCAAGGAAGTGAAGAAATAAGGATGAGTTCTCCTGTATCCACCAAGAGTCCTGATGATGATAGACAAGAAACTTTTGAGTTTCTCCATGGGCTTCCAAGTCCCACTGTAAAACCAGAATTAGACATGTGGAATGAACCATCTTCCAAAATATGGATTCAGGAGTTTTCTAGTTATCTGAAGGATCTCCTTCTCAGAATCTTTCCCGAAGGAACTAAAAATTTGATAAAAGAGATTTTAACAAGTGAAACTATCTACTCCCATTGGATTCCAACTTTTACTCACGCAACTGCTAATCCAAATATTAGAGCTAACTATGAAACAGCTGAGATACTTGGAGATGGTTTGATGAACTATTGTTTTAAATTCTGGGTTCTGATGAAAAATCCAACACTCAATCAGGACAGTGTTTCTTTCATCTGGCAGGCATACATGTCAAAGACATTTCAAGCAAGAGTATCAAAGGAGATGAAATTACCTCAATGGTTAATAGCCAGAGGGATTCCTACTGACAGGATGGATAACAGTGAGGATCTTTTGGAAGCTATTTGTGGTACTATTGATGAACTTCTCTTTCTCAAAAAAGGAAAACCTGGTTACGGAACAATAGTTATTTTCAATCTGATGGAACTTCTAATAGGGAATTATGATTTTAGAGGAAAAGACTGGACACCATCTAAAATGTTTGTTCAGCAGTTATTTCAAGGCCAGGCTTTTAGAAAAGAGATTACCAAACCATACACTAACATCCCCAGGCCCAAGGACATACCAGAAGACCTTTGGAAAAAAGTAGTCAGAGGAATCAACAAGGTAATTGAACCAGAGGGAATCAGTCCTGTGACTCTTCAGAAGGGAATAACCAAGGGAAAACAAGGTTTAGATGAAATTAAAAAGACTCTCCCAAATGGCAAAACAGAAGTGAAAGTGATTCTTACAAAAGATATGGCCGATAGAGTAAGAAAGTTAGGAATAGATATACCTCAGGGAGGGTCTAACGGAGATGTTGTTATTGGAGAAGCAACATCTAATACATTAAAAGTTGCTGATATGGAAGCCTACAAGAGAGCTAAAGAATTTGTTGTTTCCAGAGGAATGACAAAAGAATGGAAAGAAAGTCTCAATATTAAAAAGGTAACATCCAGACAACAGGGAATGGATAAAGTGAAAATAAAAGCGATGAAAAAATATGGAAAAGTAGGATTAATTCCTGATTCTGTTCACATTAGTAGATTCAAAGAAATTAAAATTCAAGGAAGACCCGTTATTATCTACCAAATTGTTGGAGAAGTTCAAGATGGAGTGAAGATAATAATTTTTACTCATACATCATCTAATAAGGTTTCAGGTGAACAGGAAACAATTGACGAGTATTTGAAAAGCTAAATCTTAATTTATTTTTAAAAAAAATAAATTAAAAATGTTCAGGGTCAGGATGCTGACCAATGGAACAAGATTTTATTTTCCAACTCCGTACAAAAAGTCGAAATTCATTAAAATGGAAGGATGTACTATGAAGAAAATTATTTTTCAAAATAAGAAAGAAAAGATCCCATGTGTTCAGAGGAAAGACGAATGTAATTGAAGTATGGAAAATTTCCTAATCTCTTTTCATCTCCGTTATAGTCAGGAAGTGAGTAAATTTCTTGTAATTCTGGAGGCTGTCTTGAAAAATAATTAAAGATTTGATCATTAATTCTTGATATATTATGAACAATATTTTCTCTGTTTGATGATGTCAATTGAAAACACGGGTCATTAAGATATCTCATCATCCTTTCAGTAATATCATAGACTCTTCTCATATCTGTGGAAATTTTCCTATATTTATATTTTTCATCTCTTCTTCTGGAAAAGAAAGAACCCATGATTATCAATGAAAGATATCATTTAAAAATCATTTCCCAAATTATATGAAAGGTCTAAAAAGAGAAAAGGATATAAAATGGAAGAGGTTAATTGTTTGGAGGGAAAGATCCTCGAAAAAAGAAACCTGTTAGATGGTAATGGGTTTGTCAAGGTGATCAAAGTATCTCCAGAAACTCATCCAGCGGGATACACTCCTGAATATTTGGTGGCAAAAGCAGCTAGACTCTCCTATGGAGGAGACACAAAAACTGCAGCTCAAGATAAAAGTCTAATCCAATACCTAATCCGTCACAAGCACACTTCTCCATTGGAAATGTGTTCTATAACTTTCTGTCTCAAGCTACCTATTGCTATTTGCAGGCAGTTGCTTCGTCATAGGACAGGAAAGTTCAACGAGTTCTCACAGAGATACACAGAGGTCCCTGAAGAAGAGGGAAGATTTGTCCCAAGTGATTCTTTCTTCTCTATGAGGGGAAAAAGTAAATTGAGTAAACAGGCATCAGAAATGAACCTGGAGCCGGAAAAGAGTAGGAAAATCCTGGGATTAATGAAACAGGCTGAGGAGAAACTATCAGATGTCTATAGCTTGTACAAAGAAATGGTAACTGAAGGACTGACAAAAGAGGTAGCAAGATTTTATCTTCCTCTCTCCACTTACACTGAAATCTATGTTCAGTTTGATCTTAACAACTTGATGAAATTCCTACACTTGAGATGCGCTCCCGATGCTCAATTTGAAATCCAGGTATATGCTAATGCCATGAGGGAATTAGCATCTCAGTTCTTTCCCATCAGTATTGAAATATTTGACCAGTACAAGAATGGTATTTATCTTGGTGAATTAGAGAAGAAGATGATTAGGGATAGAATGATCCCTACGGAAGTGACCTCAAGGACATTGAGAGCCAGTCTGAGAAAACTAGCAGATGAATTGGGTATTGAGTTAATAGAAGTGGAAAATTCTGAAAAGTGATAATTTTAAAATATTTGATATTTTAAAAAAGAGGAATGGACCTGAAGGAGAGAGTTCTTGTTATTAACTTAGAGGAGAGAAATGATCGTTGGAAAAATATTTATGAGAGTTTGAAAAAATTATCCATTTCTCCAAATTTAGTAAAAGCGATTAAGGCTCCTGGAAGTTTAGGACCAGGTCTCTCGCATCTTACCTGTATAGAAATGGCTAAAAATAGAGGGTGGGATTTTTTGGTGGTCCTAGAAGATGACGCTAAGGTGGAAATAGACACTTTTGTAAGATTGCAGGAGATTTTCCCTTCACTTCCTGAAAATTGGGATATTGTCATTGGAGGAGCCAGTGGTTTGAAATCGTGTATGGGTATACATGAAGAATGGATTAAAATCCATTTTTTTACTGGTTTACATTTTGTTATTTACAGGGAAAGTTCTTATGAAATGGTTCTTAATTGGAAGAAATTTCCCAGAACCAGAGGTTTCAAAGGAGTAGGGAGTAAACTCCCTCACTTAGATCAATATTTATCTATGATTTCTCAAAACAATCTTAATATTTACTGTCCTCGAAAATTCATCTGTAGAACAGAAAATGGATATTCAGATGTTAGAGAGAGGGAAGTCGACGACACTTCTATTTTTGATGAGGCTCAGAAATTGGCATTAGCATGTTAGAAAAAAAAATAAAAAAAATTAGTTACTAAAAATGGCTCCAAGTCCTAAAAGATCCAGTCCCAAGAGAAAAACCAGTCCTATGAGATTGAACAACGGTGTTTATAAATTCAATCAAACCAATCTAAGTAATTTCCAAGGTATGTACTATTTAACTATTGCAATCACTATTGCTTTGATGGTAGTTTTTGTTCTTCTTTGTACCAATACAGAACTCACTGAAAACCAACCGACTACAAATCAATATCAACCCATCCTAGGACAATTTGAGTCAACAGGAACAGCAATTCTTCTTGTCGGAATTCCTTTAGCTCTCATGTTTGCATGCTATCTCTATCTTCTTGCATATGGTACCAAGTAAATAAATTATATTTAATTAAATATAATTTAACAATTTATCTCCCGGTACTTCCAAATCCTCCCTCACCTCTAGTTGTGAGAGTTAGATCATCAACAAGATCAATAGTTGAAAAAGATTTCAAGTCACTATTGACCAATTGGAAAAGTCTCTCTCCTTCACTCAAACTATACTCATAATTAGAAACATTTTCTACAACAGCCATTATTTCACCTCTATATCCACTATCTATCAGACCAATGCTGTTACACATTCTGAGAGGTGTTTTAGAAATACTACTTCTGGGAAGAAGCAAGTATGAAACAGGTTCCATGAGAGTGTACTCTCCACCTCCCGGAAAGGTGATTTTGGTATTTTTTAACATTTCACAGTGAACTCCCAATCTAAGTTTTTTCTGCTCACCGGGAGATATTACTTCGTCTTTTTGAATATAAAGATCCACACCTGCATCAGAGGAGTGTTCTGAAGACTTAAATAAACGTTCTGTACATGCCGTATATGACCTTCTTATCTTCAGATGATAGTTTACTGCAAACATTTTAGTTTAATTTTCTATTATGTTAAATTATATAAAATGTCAGTGTTGTTACTTGAATCTATGGAAATAACAACAGGAAAAAAAGACATGATCTTGACACATCAGGGTGATAATTTTGTTCTGATAAAAACAAAAGATTACCAGGGAGGTTTTTACAGAAGATCTAATCAAGAATGGAAACCATTTAGAGGTATTCTGCTAGACTACAAAGAAACTTTCAGAAAGGCAACAATTATCCATCAAATAATTGAAGAAAAATGGTGTGACAAATCCTTGGATATTTCGAAGACTCTAGGAGGAGGTTTTTGGTTGAAGACATCCGGAAGAGGAAGCTATCTTGATCTTCCCCAATGGAAATCTGAAGATCCATATCTAGACATTAATCTCTTAGTGAAATCTAAGTTTATCAGTAGACTGAGATCTCATAATTCTAGAATTCATCTTTTTACAACTGAAAAGGATGATTTTGATTGTTTGAATTTTCATCAAGAAGAAAAAATGATAGAATTGGATAGTCTTGAAGAGATACCTAAAATTAATATGAAAGATATATTTAGAGTGAATTATCAGGATTATTCTCTTCCTGTCTATCTATTAGAATTCAACCTTAAAATTTTAGAAAATCTCTTGAGGAGGAATCCAGAAATTTGTCTTGGACTTAAATTCTATAAGAAAAAAAATAATAGAGATCTCCTGGATACTTTCGAGATTATATATTACCTTCAAAAATCTGATACAAGTAGTGTCAGCTATCTATTGAAAAAATTTAAATTTTCTTTTGATAATTATCTAGTCAAAACTAGTAGCAAGGAATGGAATCTAATAGAAGTTCTCCTGACACAAAAACCAGAGGTGGCTCAAGATGTAGTAAAAAATAATTATGATTTCTTTACATCTAAAAAAATAAAAACTGAGATTAAGAAGAAGACAACAATTCTTAATTCCAATATCTCTCATATATTAACTCATCCCTCTGAAACTAAGAAATTGAGTTAATACATCCACAGGACTTTCTGATATGACATCTGCTTCTGAAAGAAAATTTTTATTATCTCCTTTGGAGATACCAAATATTAAACCACAACCAGAATTGATACCTGTATGAGTTTCAATATAACTACCGCCAACTAGCCATGTATCCATAGGAGAAATATCTAACATGCGACAAGTGAGGAGAACTGGATCAGGCGAGGGTTTTGGAATAATATTTTTGGTATCAGATGAGACAATATGATCTATTAATTTATGAAGATTATACTTCTGGACAAATCTCTCTGTGGTTTCCAAACAATCAGAAGTACAGATAGCTATTTTTAAATCGTATTCTTTAAGTCTTGTAAAAAGTCTTTTGACATCCACTAAATCTAATTTGACCTCATCTTTATCAAAAATGATTAGTCTAGGATTTTTATTTAATCTTCTGTCTAACTGAAAATTATGAAAAAAAGTTCTCTCAGAAATCACTGGATAGAATTCTATATTTCTTTCTTTACAAAGATTAAAAAGTGTCATATAATTAGTTACTGCTAATTTCCTGGCCTCGATGTTACTGAAATCATAAGGAAAATTATCACACATTTCACTAAATTTTTGAATCAGATTCATTTTAATATTTTTTTCTTCTAGCAAATGATTTTTTAAAAAGTTGATAGAATTTAAAATGAGTATCGTAGAGAAACCTCCAGTCTATCAGAAAGATCACGGAGATGTAAAAAACTTTACTGATTTTTGTAGAATTTTTCCAAAAGGAGTGACTATTTGTAACGGAAGAAGTTTTTCTTGTACAAAGGTAGATTATGGGAGATTTAGAAATCATCTTACCAGAAGAGGAAAAAAATGTAAGTGTCCTAAATTCAAAGATTCTCCTGTTGAAAAGGATATCCTATTGGAATTATTGGAAACAAAAAAACAACTAAAGCAAAGGACTGTTCTCGCAAAACTATCTAATGAAAAAGAAATATTGATTTCTAGAAAGTTTGAGAAATGGAGAGAGGAGATGAAATTTTTGATAAATGAATTAATTGAAAAGATAGAATTAGAGGAAAGTATCAGTGATGTGAGAGAAAAAATATTAACAATGCTCATGTAATATCTTTTTTGTATAAAAAAAAGATATTAATAGTCCTAGGAAAGACTAAAAAATTCCTCTACGCCCTCGTGGCCCAATGGATAAGGCACCTGACTTCTAATCAGGGGATTGTGGGTTCGAGTCCCACCGGGGGTTATTTTCTCAAAATTGAAGTTTGAGAAAAAAATTAAAATTTTGCTATGTCTTCAATTTTTGAATGGGGTAGCCTTGCTGTTGATCCTCAAGCACCCATCGAAGATGCGAGTAGCTCAGGAGGAACAACACTGGTGGGGGGTCAATCAGGGGAGCCTGCAGTCACTTTTGACAGCAGACCTCCTCCTGAGAGACCGGTGTATTCTTTTCTCCCACTAGGGGAGAGGAATATCGAGCAGTCCGATGAGTCTAGTAGGGATTTCTTGTATTTCATTAGAGATTCTCCTCTTTTGAAGACAGAAGTTTTTCTACCAGCAGCAGCGTGCCTCATAGGAGCTGTAGTGCCATGTTTTTCTTATAATACATATAGAAATACTGACACAATATTTTTCACTATACTCTTGATGTTCATTTGTCTTCGTCAATTTTCCTGGGTGTACATCTACAATCGTTTCATTCAATTGTTTGATATGTATTGTACAATGATCAGAAATTCTGATCCTCTGGATAAGGTGGAATTTGTAGCTGTGGGACTAGAGTAGTTCGGTTGGTGAGCACAGATTGTCATTAGGATGATCAGGAGGGTGTGCTATAGGTTTAATACCAATATAATTATATTTTTAAATATTGGTGTTATTTTTAATAATTGTCATGTCTTCCCAAAATTGAAGTTTTAAAAAAAAATTAAAATTTTGCTATGTCTTCAATTATTGAATGGGGTAGCCCTGCTGTTGTTTCTCAAGCACCCATCGAAGATGTGAGTAGCTCAGGAGAAACAACACTTGTGGGGGGTCAATCAGGAGAGCCTGCAGTCACTTGTGACAGCAGACCTCCTCCTGAGGGACCGGGTGGCGCTTTTGTTTCCATGAAAGAAATGCGCCGCAAGAAGTCCAGCAGGTCTGGCAAGAAGTCCGGTAGGTCCGAGAAGAATTCCTGGAGGGAGAGACTGGGGTTAACAGGTTCTAGAACCTATAACCCAGTCAATCCTAACCCGAACTGGAGAGATCTGGAATGGGCTAAGGAGGATTTCGACAGGAATTTCGACGAGGATTCTACAGGGACTGTGGGTAGTGTTTGTAGGTTGCACGGTGACCCAGTTGACTGGGCTGTAGGTTCTGCATCAATGGAATCTCGGGATGAGCTGATTGATTATCTAGGTGATGGTAATCAGTCAGAGGAGGAGTTTAATATTCGCTTTGAGGATCAGGATCCTGCGAATATAGGTAGAACTCTCTTTCCTGAGTGGTGCGACCGGGAGTACCGTAGAGGTTGGTAGGAGGTAGTTTAGGGTGAATAGTTAGCACAGATTGTCATTAGGATGATCAGGAGGGTGTGCTTATAGGTTTAATACCAATATAATTATAATTTTAAATATTGGTGTTATTTTTAACAGTTATCGTAATTTTTTAAAAAAATTACAAAAGTGAAAAAACAAAAAAAAGAAATACAAGAAAAATGTCTGAAGCTCACTACCTTGACTTTCTTGATTCCAATGTTACCTTTCACCTAGAAGTTTCTGGTGATAAGTTATATCACCTCTTCAATGGCTCTCCTAGAGAGGTAATAAGTATGGCCTTTCATAGAAACAAATGGTGTCACTATGAATATATTAGAGTGGTTACCAGATCTAGATCCAATAAGTACCTCCTCTACCTGATTCATCATCAAATGGAAGATGGAATGTCTCAAGAGGAAACAAAACTAGCGCTTTCTCAAGCCTATCCAGAAATTGACATTAACTCCTTATTCATTACAGGAGCTCACGAATCATCTGGGAGGGCTTCTCCTTAATTTATTTCTCAATATGAAATAAATTATTTATAACAAGGGTGAATATTTTCCAAAATCCTTCATCCCCTTTTTTGGAATCTCCATTTGAATTGACTTACAACCA
>Ga0222718_10003821_pt1 | contig 12763 bp, 12 predicted proteins | sample C33_27DmetaG_FD_165045 | JGI IMG/M metagenome (GOLD analysis project Ga0222718, IMG submission 165045) | Estuarine water microbial communities from San Francisco Bay, California, United States - C33_27D | ecosystem: Environmental > Aquatic > Marine > Unclassified | place: USA: California... | reverse complement strand
ATGAGATTCACAACATTGGGCTGTCAGAAGTTGAACGCCTGTTAGCAGAGATGGAAGCGGTCAAGCAACAGACAGATTTCAAGGGCACACTGCAGGAATTCTTTGTCTATGTGCGTGAAGACAAGCAGTTCTACTACGCCAACACCGACGAAGAGCGCCAGGAATACCTCGATGTCAACAATGAGTACCTGGACTACATTGGCGAACGACTGCCTGAATATTTTGGCCGCCTGCCCAAGGCGCCATTGGTGGTAAGACGGGTCGAATCGTTTCGTGAACAAGCAGGTGCGGCCCAGCACTATCGACAGGGCGCACCCGATGGCTCTCGCCCCGGTGTCTTCTATTCTCATATGAGCGACATGTCGACACTGGCCAAGTGGCAGATTGAAGACATTGCCTATCACGAGGGTAATCCTGGCCACCACATGCAAATCTCCATTCAGCAGGAACTGACGGATGTGCCGCGTTTTCGCACCCAGTATCGAACCACTGCCTATACCGAGGGTTGGGGTCTCTACTCGGAATGGCTGGCCAAAGATATGGGTGGTTTTCAGGACCCCTATTCGGACTTTGGCCGCCTGGCAGGAGAGATCTGGCGCGCAGTACGTCTGGTGGTAGATACTGGCATACACGCCAAGCGTTGGAGTGAGGAACAGGCGGTACAGTACTTCCTCGACAACTCACCCATTCCTGAAGGTGCCGTGCGTTCTGAAGTTAAGCGCTATTTTTCCAATCCCGGTCAGGCGACCGCCTACAAGATTGGTATGCTGAATTTTCAGGAAGCGCGCGCCAATGCGGAAGCGGCACTGGGCGATGCTTTTGACATCCGGGAGTTCCATGATGTCGTGCTTGGTGCCGGTGCAGTACCCATGCCGATGATGCATGCCAGGGTAGAGCGCTGGGTAGATGAAAAATTTGCGGCCAACTAAAATTAGGATAGGGGATTGAAAAGTGAGCATGGTGAATTCAGGTAAAGCATTCAGCATCGCGCTGGCACTGACAGCTAGCAGCAGTTATGCCCAACTTATGGAAATCGCTGCGCCCGAAAGTGTCGGCTTTTCTTCTGCCGGTCTGGAGGCGGTCACTGCCAACCTGCAGGAGCACGTTAACAACGGTGATATTGCCGGAGTGGTAGCGGCCGTTGCCCGAGACGGCAAGATTGTTTACTACGAAGCGCTGGGCATGATGGATATCGAACAGGTCACTCCCATGCGAGAAGACGCGCTGTTTCGCATCTATTCCATGACCCGGGAGATCACCAGCGTTGCTGTGTTGCAGCTCTATGAACAGGGCAAGTTTGAAATGGATGAGCCTATCCAAAAATACCTGCCTGAATTTGCGACGCAGCGAGTTCTGATGGATTCCGAGAGCACCGATGTTTCCCAGACGCGCGAGCGCGTGGGTGATATCACGGTGGCGCAACTCCTTACCCATACATCGGGACTGGGCAGCAGGAGTTCGAGCCTTTATCGAGAGCAAAGAGTGCGTGACAAAAATTACTCGTTGGATGAAATGGTAGAGAAGGCGGCAAGTGTCCCTCTATTCCATAACCCAGGCACCGAATTCCGCTATGGCATTCATGCGACTATATTGGGTAAGTTGATTGAAGTCTGGTCCGGTGTGCCTTTGAACGAATACCTGCAGGAGCAAATATTCGAGCCTCTGGCGATGGGTAACACTATGTTTTGGGCAGACGGCGAGAATGCGAATCGCGTCGCTGAACTATATCGGCCTACCGATGGTCGCCTGCTGCCCTACCAGATTGAAACCGTGCCCTGGACTATGCGCCCGCGCCTGATGGAAGGGGGTGTGGGTCTGCTATCTTCAGTAATGGATTTTATGCACTTTTCCCAGATGGTTCTGAACAAGGGCGAGCTTGGCGGCAACCGGATACTGAAGGAGGGGACTGCGGAACTCATGTATCAAAACGCGGTGCCGGATCAGGCCATGCCGATTGGCGACCGTGGCTACTGGGTGGGATCAGGCTGGACCCTGGGGGGGTTCAACCTGGTGATGAATCCCGACACCTACAGCTATCCGGTCTCCGAAGGGACGATCTGGTGGGATGGCTCCGCTGGCACGCGCTATTTCATAGATATGGTGCAGAACACCGTGACCGTGATCATGGCCCAGGTTTCCCCTTCCCGGGGCGGTGGTTTTCGGGAGGATTTCACCCGCCTGGTGGATGCTGCCATGGTGGAGCGCCGCTAGAGCCAAAAAATTCAAGTTTCTTAGTAACCGAAGCCAGGTCCCGGCATCTATTTAAGTATTGGTGTGATTAAAGTACACAGATGCTTATTTGAATTAGCCGCTGGGGACAGGGCAATGATCATTAAAATTGAGGGCTTGGCAAAGCTCTTTCGTACTGAAGACATCGAAACGACGGCACTGGATAGCGTTGATCTCGCTATCGAAGAGGGCGAATTCACTTCAATCATGTGACCTTTTGGCTGTGGCAAGTCGACCTCGCTGCATATCCTGGGGCTCACTGAAAATCCAAAGGTGAGCGTGTGAATACATTTAGCTACGGTTAGATTGAAGACGTCGAGCGCGTCCAGCTGAACAGTTAGGGCGCCTGTTAATTCCAGATAGCTGGCAGTACACTGCTGTTGACTCACAGCAGGTACTTCCATGCCCGTCCAATTCAGTTATCTTGCAGATCAACCGGAACTGGTGCCCCAGATTATTCGCTGGTGGCATACGGTATGGACTGATCGCATGGGTTCTGATTTCAGTAGTCTCGAACAACAACTCGCTGACTCCCTGAGCAAGACCGAATTTCCAATCCATATTATCGCTTCGGTAGATGGTGAGCCGGTTGCGGGCGCGGCACTAAAGCGACAGGAACTGGAGGAGCTGTTTCCGGACAAACAATACTGGCTGAGCAGTGTCTATGTTGACGAGAACTGGCGTGGCAGACAGCTGGGATCTCGAATTACGGCGCGCGCAATTGAACTTGCCAGGGAGAAAGGGTTGCCCCATCTGTATCTTCAGACGCAAAACCTGAGTGGTGGCCTCTATACCAAGTTAGGTTGGCAACCTATTGAGCAGCTTTCTGTGCGGGGCGACCCTACCTTGCTGATGATTCTGACTTTGTCAGAGGCGCAATAATCAATCAGAGGCAGTGGTTTGAGCGAGATCAATATCATCAGAGCAAAGCCAGGCCACGAAACCCTTATGGCCAACTACTTTGCTGAGAACGAACAGCACCTGCAACCCTGGAGTCCCGGAGTGCCGCGCAACTACCACTCGGCAGATAACTGGAAGCAGCGCCTGAAAGAGCGCGAGCTGGAGTTCAAGAGCGATCAGTCCGTACACTTTATCGGAACCGACGAACAACAGACCCATGTCATAGGCAGCTGTTCCATCAGCAATATTGTGCGCGGCGTTATGCAGGCCTGCCACATGGGTTACTCGATCGCTGAATGCTACCAGGGCCAGGGCTATATGAAGTGTATTGTTCAGTTCGCGATTAAGTATGCTTTCGAGGAGCTGAGGCTGCATCGGATCATGGCCAATCATATGCCGGCCAACAAGCGTTCTGAAGCACTGCTACAGAACCTCGGCTTCGAGCGCGAGGGAGTTGCGAAATCCTATATTCTTATCAACGGCAGATGGGAAGATCATGTGTTGAACTCTCTGATCAACCCTGACCAACGGAGGTAACAATGGCAACAGTAAAACCAGACGAGGTCAGTCAGAAAGTAGAGGCCTATATAGAGAAGCACGAGCAGTGGGCAGAGATACTCAACGCGGCGCGCAAAGTCATGCTAAGCACCGAGATGGAAGAAGCGGTGAAGTGGGGCACACCCACTTACACGCTTGAGTGAAAAAACGTGTTCGGTCTCGCGGCGTTGGCGCTTTGAACAGGGTGATAAATTTAACCGTCGAAAGGTGAAGGCTTACGTCAAGGAGGCCGTTGAGAAACAGCGTGCCGGAAAGGCCATCAAACCTGCCCCAAAGAAAACCCTGACTGTGCCGGCGGAGCTGGATGCCGCTATGAAGAAGAGCGCGAAACTGAAGCAAGCATTCAATGCCCTGACCCCAGGCAAGCAGCGTGACTATGCAGACCATGTCGGTTCAGCCAAGCAGGAGAAAATCAGACTGTCCCGACTCGAAAAATCACGCCCATGGTGCTGGCTGGGCAGGGTCTTAATGACAGATATAAGTGCTGACAGAGATCCTCAGGGTTGCAACGGCTGCAAAGGGTAGCGCTCGATAACCGTGTACTTGGCGCCAGCGGGCAGTGTTTCCGATTTAAATAGGCAGGCTTCACTGATTTCGCCTGCAAACCATTCCTGCTCGCCGAATCTCTCAATGAGATTTGAAAGTGGGGGGCGCGCCGCCTTGCCATAGCGCGCGATGGTCACGTGGGGCGTAAAGCGTTTTTGCTCGGCGGCAAAGCCCAGTAGCGCGCAGCAGGTCTCAATGTCCTTTGACAGTGCTTGCAGCTCAGGACTTGGGTCTACGCCAAGCCAGATCGACTGTTTGAAATGCCCCAGACCTCGGCAGTGATAGTTAAAAACCTGATGTTTCGCGCAGACCTGCGCCAGGTGGAGCGACAGTTCGGGAATCGCCTCTTCAGCCATCAGACCAAGAAATTTTAGCGTCACGTGCAGATTGCGTTCTGGCGTCAATCTCAGGCTTTCAATGCCCGGGTATGATTCTTCGTATAAGGACTGTCTGACTGGTGCCAGCCAGTCCCCTGCTAGCGTCTGAAGTCCAACAAAAACCCTGATCTTGCTGGCTTCGCAATTACTCGATGATTGCATTAGAATCTGTTCTCCCTGGCTTCGCGCCATGTCGACGTCATCAAAGCAGACTATGCACGATCGAGCAATCTTCAATACTGATCACGAACTCTTCCGCAGCAATGCCCGTCGCTTTTTCCGCGAGGAGTTGGAACCCAATATCGCGCAGTGGGAAAAAGAAGGGGCACTGCCCCGCGAGTTCTGGTTGAAAGCCGGAGAGATGGGTTTCCACTGCTGCGGCGTCCCCGAAGCCTATGGCGGACCCGGCGCAGATTTCCTCTATAACATGGTTCTGTCGGAAGAGGTGGGTTATGCGATCGGCGGCGCCAGCGTTGGCTTCTCTGTCTCGTCTGATATTGTTTCCTACTATCTATTACACAGTGGCACCGAAGAGCAGAGGCAGCGTTGGTTGCCCCCAATGGTGAGCGGCGAAGCCATCGCTGCCATTGGCATGTCTGAGCCCGGCTGTGGCAGCGATCTTAAGGCCGTGAAGACCACGGCGGTGAGAGATGGTGATGAATACGTGATAAACGGGCAAAAGACTTTTATCACCAATGGTCAAAATTGCGACTTTGTGCTGCTGGTTTGCTCGACCGACCCCGGGGCAGGCGCCAAGGGTATCAGTCTGATCATCGTTGAGACTGATCGCGAGGGTTTTGCGCGCGGACGCAACCTGGACAAGATCGGCCAGAAGGCTGCTGATACCTCCGAATTGTTTTTCACCGATGTGCGAGTGCCAGTCACAAACCTGTTGGGTGTCGAAGGTGGTGGCTTTGCCGTGTTGATGAATGAGCTGCCCCGCGAGCGTATCACCATTGCCTGTCGCGCCTTTGCCGAGGCGCAGCGTGCCTATGAGCTCACCGTAGATTATGTGAAAGAGCGTAAGGCCTTCGGCCAGGCGATTTTCGATTTTCAGAATACCCAGTTTAAGTTGGCCGAGGCCAAGACCAGCCTCGCGGTAGGTTGGGCCTACCTGGACCAGTGTCTGGCAAAAATCAATGAAGGCAAGCTCACCCCAGAGGAAGGCGCCATGGCCAAGCTTTGGACCACTGAGACTGGCAATCAAATCATTGATGATTGCCTGCAGTTTTTTGGTGGCTACGGTTATATGAGTGAGTATCCGATTTCGCGGCTTTACGCCGATTCCCGGGTGCGTCGCATCTATGGCGGATCGTCCGAAATCATGAAGCTGGTTATTAGTCGTACGGTATAAAACAGAGTAAGTGAATTGAGCATGAAGGGAATTACTTCTTACGGCGTCTACCTGCCAAGACTTAGGCTTAGCAAGCAGGCTATGGCCGAGGCCAATGCCTGGTTCGATGCCAGCCTGAAAGGTCTTGCTAAGGGTGAGCGTAGCATCTGTAACTGGGATGAAGACACCATCACCATGGCGGTGGAGGCGACCACCGACTGCCTCTCCGCGTTGACTGAAGCAAATGTCTCCAGTCTCAAACTTGCCTCCACCACGCTGCCGTTTTTGGACAGACAAAACTCGGTGGTCATTGCCGAGGCGCTTAGCCTGGATCGCGCCATCAGCACCATGGACTTTTCAGCTTCTCAGCGCGCGGCGACTTCCGCCCTGATCAATTGCCTGGAAAGCAACCGCAATGGCAACCAGCTGCTGGTTGCCTCAGAGCATCGTCGTACCAAGGCAGGTTCGCGTGCCGAGATGCTGTGGGGTGACGCCGCAGCCGCTGTGGCGATTGGCGATGATGACGTCATTGCCCAGTGTCTGGGCGTCGCCACCCACGCGGTGGATTTTATCGATCACTATCGTGGCGACGGCGCCGATTTCGACTATGACTGGGAAGAGCGCTGGATTCGCGACGAAGGCTTCATAAAGATAGTGCCGGCCGTGGTGGAGTCAGTCCTCGATGACGCTGGTGTGGCTGCGGCTGACATCAAGCATTTTATTCTTCCTACCGACCAGGCACGCACGCCTGCAGCCTTGGCTAAACGCCTGGGCATTAACGCCGAGGCGATAGTTGATAACCAGATTGCTTCTGTCGGCGTTGCCGGTGCGGCGCAACCCTTATTACTGTTGGCCAAGGCCCTCGAATCAGCGACCGCTGGTGACACTATTCTATTATTGGGCTTCGGGCAGGGCTGCGACGCCATACTGCTGCGCGCAACCGACAAGCTGGCACAGTGTAAGCCGCGGCTCGGTCTATCAGCTGCCTTGATGAGGCGCCGGGAAGAAAGGAATTACAACAAGTTTATCAGCTTCAATAACCTGGTTGAGCGCGATATCGGCAAGCGCGGCGAGGCCGACAAGCAGACCTATCTCTCGGGCTATAACCGGCGCAAGGATTTACTCACAAGCTTTCTGGGTGGTAAGTGCCGTGAATGTGGCACCGTGCAGATTCCCCGCGAAAAGTATTGTGTTAATCCGGAATGTAATGCCCTCGATAGCCAGGATGTTTACAGTTTCGCCAGCCAACAGGGCACGGTGTTAACCTGGACTGCGGATCGGCTCACTTTCGATTGGAGTCCCCCGGCTTATTTCGGCATGGTGGAATTTGATGGCGGCGGCAAGCTGATGATGGACTTCACCGAAGTGGAGGAAGGCAGCATTGATTCAGGCTCCCGGGTCTCCGTGCATTTTCGCATCAGGCAGTTCGACCCTCAGCGTGGTTTTAGAAAATACTTCTGGAAGGCAATAGTTGAAGACTGAGCGGATAGATGCGCTCAACACGAAACGGTGACAGTTATGGCAAGTGGAATCAAAGATAAAGTCGTCATACTCGGCATGGGCTGCAGCAAATTCGGTGAACGCTGGGACGCCAGCCCTTCCGATCTCATGGTTGAGGCCTTTGAAGAATGTTTGGCCGATGCTGGAGTCGAGCGCAATCAAATCGAAGCGGCCTGGTTTGGCGCCGGGATTGACGCGTTTAACGTGGGTTCCAGCGCGATGCCTCTGTCTATTGCCCTGCGCCTGAATTACATCCCGGTCACCAAGGTTGAGAATATGTGCGCCACCGGTACCGAAGCTTTTCGCGGAGCGGTCTATGCGGTGGCTTCCGGCGCCTGCGACATTGCACTGGCACTCGGTGTCGAAAAACTGAAGGACACCGGTTATGGCGGCTTACCGCAACGCAGCCGGGGTGTGGAAAATGATATGTATTGGCCCAATCTGTCTGCCCCTGGCGCCTTCGCCCAGCTGGCCTCTGGTTACCGTGCCAAGCACAAGGTAAACAAGGATGACCTGAAGCGCGCCATGGCCCATGTCTCGGTGAAGAGCCACGCCAACGGCGCCAAGAATCCCAAGGCCCACCTGCAGCGAGAGATTACCGAAGAGCAGGCGATCAATGCGCCGTTCATTGCTGAGCCTATCGGGCTGTTCGATTGCTGCGGCGTGAGCGACGGCTCCGCCTGCGCCATCGTCACCACGCCAGAGATAGCCAAGAGTCTGGGTAAGGAAAACCTGGTGGCGGTGAAGGCATTGCAGCTGGCGGTATCCAACGGTACAGAATCCAGTCACGCCAGCTGGGATGGCTCCTATTTAAAGACCACCCGCATTGCCTCCCAGCGTGCCTACGATGAGGCCGGCATTCGTAAGCCGAAAGATGAAATCACCATGACTGAAGTGCATGACTGTTTCTCCATCACTGAGCTGGTCACTATGGAAGACTTGCAGCTGGCCGAAGAGGGTGCTGGGGTGAAAGATGTGCTAGATGGCACCTTTGATGCAGAAGGCAGCAATCCCTGTCAGATAGACGGCGGGCTCAAGTGCTTCGGTCATCCCATTGGTGCCTCGGGTCTGCGCATGCTCTATGAAAATTACCTGCAGTTGCAGGGAAGGGCTGGAGCGCGTCAGTTGTCAGATCCGAAGATGGGCCTGAATCACAATCTTGGCGGTTTCCCGCATCAAAATATTTGTTCTATTTCCATCGTTGGGCCGTACGGTTAGGCGCCTCCTTGGAAAAGCGTATAGAGCTAAAAAGTTCTCCATCCATTGACGAGCAATTTAAGCTGGCGCGAGTTGCGCTGACTCACGGCCAGAAAATGATAAATGGCGAGATACGGACCATTCGTATCAATTGTGGGGCCGATCCAATTACTGGGGCTGGCAAGCTAAGCGAAAAAAAGCTGGAGCAGTATCAGCAGGCCTGCTACGACATGGCGGTGCAAAGCGCGAATATCTGGGCGGCGCGGAGTTACCTGGATTACGCCGAGGGTAGTCAGGATGACACGATTGGCCAGGCTCTGGCACTTAGCTTTGTGGCTGAAAAGACCCGAGATTTACTGGCGCAAAGTTTCGCCGGCGGTGGCAATCTTACGGCTGGAAAGAACTCGGCCGATGCAATTCTTGCTGACGAGGAACTATCCAGTTACCTCGAGTTCAACGGCGGCAACCTGCACTATGATTTAGTCGGCAGGGATTTATCTGAGATGTCTGTCCAGCGGCTCCCGTCTGGGTTGTCAGAAGAAAAAGAATTAATCGCCAACACCTTCAAACGCTTCGCCGATGAGGTGGTCGCACCGCTGGCCGAATCCATCCACCGCGAAGACCTCGACATTCCGGAACAGATCATTGGTCCGGCTGCCGAGATGGGCTGTTTTGGTACCTGTATCCCGGAGCGTTTCGGTGGACTGCAGCCCGATGACAAACCGGACAGTCTGGGCATGATCGTGGTCACCGAGGAATTGTCGCGTGGCTCTCTCGGTGCCGCCGGCAGTCTGATTACCCGACCAGAGATCGCCGCCCGAGCGCTGCTCGCTGGGGGTACGCCGGCACAGCAGGAAAAGTGGCTGCCACCTCTGGCAGCGGGTAAGGAACTCTGCGCCATTTCCATCACCGAACCCAATACAGGTTCTGATGTCGCCGCGGTTTCGCTCAAGGCCAGTAGAACAGAGGGTGGCTGGCTGCTCAACGGTGCCAAGACCTGGTGTACTTTTGCTGGCCGCTCCGAGGTGCTGGTGGTTTTGGCCCGGACCAATCCAGATACATCATTAGGCTATAAGGGGCTGAGCTTGTTTCTGGTCAAGAAACCCATCTATAAGGGGCACAGTTTTAGCCATAAGCAAAAGCAAGGCGGCACTCTCACCGGCAAGGCCATCGCGACGCTTGGCTATCGCGGCATGCATTCCTATGACCTGTTTTTCGAGGACTATTTCGTACCGGCGGAAAATCTCATCGGTGAAGAAAAGGGCGAGGGTAAGGGTTTCTACTACACCATGGCCGGCTTCGCCGGTGGTCGCATACAGACTGCGGCCCGCGCCACCGGTGTCATGCAGGCGGCCTATGAGCAGGCACTGCGCTACGCCGGCGAGCGCAAGGTATTTGGTGCGCCGATTGCCGATCTGCAAATCACCCGCATCAAGCTGGCCCGCATGCTGGCCACCATCACCGCGTCGCGCCAGTTCAGCTATGCTGTCGCAAAGATGATGGATGAAGGCAAAGGCCAGATGGAGGCGAGCCTGGTGAAACTTTTTGCCTGCCGCGCTGCAGAATGGGTCACCCGGGAGGCCATGCAGATTCACGGCGGTATGGGCTATGCCGAAGAGACTGCCGTGAGTCGCTACTTTGTTGATGCGCGAGTACTCTCTATCTTTGAAGGCACTGAAGAAGTGTTGGCCACGCGGGTAGTGGCACGAGAACTGCTGGAAAAAGGGGCGTTGGAAATCTGATTGCAGTGACTTTTTTGATGAAGTGACAACTTTATTGAAGTGACTGTCTTATTGGAATTTCTATCCAATTGCCCGATAACTAACCATCACAGTAAGCAAGACAATAATCCCAAGGGAAGCACCACCGCAATGGCAATCGATCCGGACTACCTGCTCAATCGAGAGTGGCCCAATATCACCCAGACCTATACGGAAAAAGATTGCATGCTCTACGCCCTGGGAGTAGGCATGGGAATGGATCCGCTTGACGAGGGCGAGTTGCAATTTGTCTTCGAAGAAAAACTAAAAGTGCTGCCGAGTCAGGCCGTGATGATGGCGCACCCGGGATTCTGGGCAACCGAGGAAGATATTGATCTGGACTGGATGAAGATTCTGCATCTGGGCCAGGAGATTATTTTACATCGACCCCTGCCTGCGGCGGGCACCGTGGAGGCCACCACCCGGTTTACGGAAATAGTGGACAAGGGAGAACGTGGCGGTGCGCTGATGGTTACCGATCGAGTGGTAAGCAATGCCGAGACTGGTGAAGAGCTGGCAACCCTGATAACCACCATACTGGCCCGTGGCGATGGCGGTTTCAGCAAAGAGCGGCGCCCTACTCGAAAAACTGATGCAGTGCCGAGCCGTGAGCCGGATGAGATCTGTGATTTGCCGACCCTGCCGCAACAGGCCTTGCTGTATCGACTATCCGGCGACTTTAATCCGCTACATGCCTCTCCTGCAGTCGCTCGCGATGTAGGTTATGAAGCACCCATACTCCATGGCCTGTGCACCATGGGGGTGTTGACCCATGCCCTGATGAAAACCTGCTGCGACTATGATCCTGCCTGTTTCAAGCGCGTGCGTTTGCGCTTCTCTGCACCGGTGTATCCCGGCGAAACTATACGCACTGAAATCTGGCGTGAGGAAAACAACATCGCGTTTCGCTGTAAGTCCCTCGAACAGGGTAAGGTCGTCATCAACAACGGCTATCTTGAAGTCGCCTAGCTCAGGAGCAAAAAGCCTTGCAGCCAATCCTCAAAGGTCTACGCATTGTTGAAGGCAGCGCCTTCATCGCTGCGCCGTCCGCCGGCATGACCCTGGCACAGCTCGGGGCTGACGTGATTCGCTTCGACATGATCGGCGGCGGCATCGATTACCGGCGCTGGCCGGTAACGGCGGAAGGCAAGAGTCTCTACTGGCATTCCCTCAACAAGGGTAAACGCTCCATTGCCGTCGACTTTCGCAGCAATGAGGGACGTGAGCTACTCACCCAGTTAATCACCGCGCCGGGCGATGACGCCGGACTGTTTGTCACCAACTTTCCTGCCAAGGGCTGGCTCTCCTACGAGGCGCTGCGTAAGCATCGCGAAGATCTTATCTTCATCAACCTGACAGGCGATCGACACGGCGGCAGTGCGCTGGACTACACCGTAAATAGTAAAGTAGGTTTACCCTATCTGAGCGGTGACGGCGAAGTTCCCGTCAACAATCCTTTCCCCGCCTGGGACGTGATTACCGGGCAACAGATTGCAATGGGCCTGTTGGCAGCGGAACGGCATCGTCGTCTCACCGGTGATGGGCAGTTTATTGCCATCACTCTAGCGGATGTGGCGCTGGCGACCATGGGTCACCTGGGTTATATCGCCGAGGCCCAACTTAATGGCATGGCGCGTCAGCCCATGGGCAACCATATTTTTGGTACGTTCGGTCATGATTTTGCTTGCCAGGACGGCAAGCGCGTGATGGTAGTTGGGGTCAGTCCCAAGCAGTGGCAGGCACTGGTCAAGGTTACCGGCACTGAGGCAGCAATCGATGTGCTGCAGCAAGAGCTGCAATTGGATTTCAACAAAGAGGGAGATCGCTTCCAGGCGAGGGAGCAGATTCGTGAGCTGTTCACGCCCTGGTTTGCCACTCATGAATTCCTGGTCGTCGCCAAGGCGCTTGATGCAGAGGGTGCGACCTGGGGCCCCTATCAAAACATCGACGAGCTGGTCAATGAAGACATTGACTGCTCTGAGGACAACCCCTTGTTTCAGACCGTCACCCAGCCTGGCATTGGTGAGTACCTGGTGCCAGGGCAGCCTCTGAGTTTTGGTGTAACTGAGCGTGAAGTGATTCGCCCCGCACCGCTGTTGGGACAGCATACCGATGAGATTCTGAGTGAGCTACTTGGGCTTGGTGACGCTGAGATAGGCGCACTACACGACAAGGGTGTGGTGGCGGGGCCTCAAGAATAAAACCCTGGGAAGGAAAATCCAGAAAGAAAGCCTAGAAAGAAAAACCCAAGAAGAAAAACCCAAGAAGAAAAACTTAGAAATTAGACCCTAGGAACAAAGTGAGCCCTGATTCAACTATGCAAGGCGATAGTCTTTACCAGCAGCTACACATAGCTACGAGAA
>Ga0222718_10003820_pt1 | contig 12763 bp, 11 predicted proteins | sample C33_27DmetaG_FD_165045 | JGI IMG/M metagenome (GOLD analysis project Ga0222718, IMG submission 165045) | Estuarine water microbial communities from San Francisco Bay, California, United States - C33_27D | ecosystem: Environmental > Aquatic > Marine > Unclassified | place: USA: California... | reverse complement strand
GCAGCCCCTGCCTCAAAATCAAAGAGGATCGGGGTTGTGAATGTGATTGTGCCTGATGAGGATGCTGTTGCAGTCAATGAGGCAACCTTGAGCATTTGATATCTCATTGCAGGATTGGGGCTCTCAATCATCAAATAATCACCTGAGGCAACGATATTTGAGCCCACAATCGCCCTCATTTGGTTGCTTGAAACAGTGATTGTGAGATCTCCTGCTCTTGCAGGCTGTGAGAGATAAGCAGCCCAAGATTTATCTGAGTCTGCTGAGAATGAAACAGGATAGCCCCGATCCAAGTGAGATTGCATGCTCATGAGCTCAGCAGCAAGATCCTCAGAGCCCTTCATGCGATCTCTTTGGATTCTCACATTCTCAAGGATCTTCCCAACTGTTCTGAATCTTCTGCCAGTATATGAAACACCATCCTGAGCATCAATCTCATAATCTGAGAAGAGCTCTGCAAGGCTCTCCTCAAGATCAATCTGCTCAAGATATGAGATTGTTGAGGGTTTTGGATAATAATAGAATCGAGCATTGCCCATTGATCACCTACCAAAGAGCGAGCTTTTGCCTGCTCCAAATGTTGAGAATCTGCTCTCAAGCCTTCTCACAAGTTCATCAATAGCACGATTCTCAACCACAGCTGAGTTAATCACGATATTGATCGGGCTACCTCCCATTGAGCCCATTGATCTCTGCTCTGCTTGACCTGTGCGCCCTGAGGCAGGGATCACTGTTTCCCCCTCATGCAGCATTGCAAGGCCTCTCTTGGCTCCTGTGAATCGGATACCTGATTGAGCAGCAGGCATCCTCCCACCTGAGAGGAAGAATTCTGAGCTCTCTCCAAGATCCTTAAAGAATTCTTTGATATTGCCTCTTCTCTCCTTAGCTCTCTCTCTCCTGCCTTCTCTTGTGAATATCGATCTAAAAAATTCCTTGATGCCTTCCCAAATTCTCACAAAGGCCTCTCCAATCGCATCTGCCAAGATTGCAGGCAGCTTGAGGATAGCAAGCCCAATCCCCTTAACAAGAGAGATCACAAATTTTGGGAGCACCTGAATCAATATACGAGGGAGCACTTCAAGCCCCTGAGCAACGGAATCTGCAAATCCTGTGAATTGCTCCTTGATCTCCTCAGGGCTCCTCTCTCCCAACTTTGCAAGCGTGCCAAGAGCACCCCCGATTGCCTCCCCGATTGGCCCTGCTGCTCCTGCAATTGCATTCACAAAACTGCTTGGAGAGGTGATTGCACCCCCAATATCTTGAATGAATTTGCCTGCTGCAAGGATTCCATTTTGCACCTTGATCATAGCCTCCTCAAGGGGGCTCAAGGTTTCGAAAAGCGTGATTGAGCCTGCTCTGAATCCATCCTGAATTGAAAGAGGGATGAGCTCAACAGCTTTTGAGAGCCCTGCCCCTGCTCCTCCTGCTTTGCCTGCTCCTCCTGCTCTCCCTGCTCCTGCTCCTGCAAGATTGGCACCTGTGAATCCTCCTGCTGTCAATCCCTCAACAATGCCCCTGAATTCTTTTGCATCCTTCCTTGCCTGATTCAACCGATCTTGAAAATTGGGGAGCGTTTTATTTGCAAGGGCTCCAAGAGTTTTATCAAATACATCAAATCCATCTGCAAGCTCAAGAGCAGCCTGAGCAAATCCCCCGATTATTGGGATCTGAGATGCAAGCCCAATCCCAAAGCTCTTTGCAGCAGTCAAGCCGAGCTCAAAGAAGAATTTGAGCACCTCAATGACTTTTGAGAAGGCTGCTGTTGCATCATCTGAGAAGAGAACAAGCACCCTCTGCACAAATGCAATCTGTTCTGCAAAATCCAAGAGCAGCCTTGAGATATCTCCCCCAAATGCCTCAATGAATGTTGACTTGAGCCCATCAAGAGCCGTATCAAGGGCGGCAATTGTGGCCTGAAAATCAGCAGCAGCATCTGAGGCTTTTGGGCCTGTTCTCACCCCAAATTTATCGGCCAATCTTACAAACTGCTCAAGGCCCTGAGTTTGTCCCAGTGCCTGCAAGAGTTGAGCCCCCGATCTCCCAAAGATATCAACAGCTTTTGTTGCTCTCTCAGTTTGATTCCCTATTGCTTGAAGGCTTGAGGTTGTTTCAAGGAAAATATCATTTGCGCTCCTGAGATTGCCCTGAGCATCTGTGAGCTGAATCCCAAGAGCAGCAAATGCCTCAGCAGTTCTTGAGCCCTCAACTTGAGCCTGAGATAAAACAGCAGGAAACTTTGAGAGGATCTGAGTTGCTTGCCCTGCATCTTGCCCTGAGGCTCTCAAAGCAAATTGCAGCCCCTTGATTGAGTCTGTTGCAATGGCAGATCTATTTGATAGATCGTTTATGTCATTGACTAGATCTGCACTCTCCTGAGCAAACTCAACAATTGCTTTTGCTCCCTCAATGAAGGCATCTGCAACTGCAATCACACCTGAGGCAAGGACTGCCATTGAGCTTGTTACAACAGCTGCCGCTCCTGCTGTTGCAACTAATCCTGCCGTTAATCCCTTTGCTGAGTCAGCTGCACCCTTGAGGCTATCCTGAGCGGCTTTGCTTGTTACCTTAAGAACATAATCAACAGTTGTAGCCACAGGATCACCTCAGATAATATCAATCAGATCTGCAATTGAGATTGTTGGGAATATCATATCATTTTTCCCTTTGGTTCTCATTGCCTGCCTTGCTCTCTCACCCCTTGCAATAATGCACCTCAGGCAAATCATGAGCTCAGGCCATGATAGCATCATAACCTCATGAGGCAGCTTTGAATAAGTCCTTGAGATGATATCAATAATATTGATAAAATCGGGGTCATTTTGGAAAGTTGCTGAGAGCAAGCTCTCCTCCCTTGAGGCCCTGCATTGCTCTCTCAAAGATCTTGTTTTTATCCTCTTGAGGAATCATTCCGACCCAAAGCGCATTGCGAGATGGGTTTTGCTGTGTTTCATGATGAACAAGAGTGAGCTTTTCCCAAGATTGCCCATCCTGAGATGCCTTGTCAACAACTTGACACAGCACCCGATCTTGCATGTTTCCAAAACTGAGCACATCCTCAGGGGTGAGAGAGGAGATCTTTGAGAGCAGGGCCTGTTGCTCATCCTGCTCCTCTTTGGGCTCTCCCTTCTCTTGCTCTTTGATGAGCTCAAGCATTTTCCCCATCAAGGATCTGCTTGCAATCCCTGCTGCTTGAGCCTCAACAGGGCTCAAGATTCTACCCTGAATTTTGAGGGCTCCTGAGAAGATCTCAAGCTCCCATCTTGCAGCCTCTGCAAGTTGTTTGATCATGTCAATCATATCTTTGCTCCTTTGATTGATGATTATTTATAAGGCAGATGCATTCCCATTGATGATATCAACCTTGAGAGCCTCAGATGAGCCGTTCACAGTTGCGAGGAAGGTCATTGATCGCTCAATGCGCCCAAAGCCTGTCACATTATCAGAATATTCCTCAAGGACTGCGCTATAAAGCGTGATATCAATCTGATTGGGAGAGGTGCCCCCAATGAAACTCATTGTGAGATTGCTTGTGACAGCAGATGGGCTTGTGATTGCATCTGTGTAAAAGTTATCATCTTCAAGATCTGCAGTCACAGTCAATCTCACCTCTCTCACATCTGAGAGGGTGGGCTGCTCAGTGATTTGCTGCCCCAAAAAGTTCCTGCGCTCAAGTTTGTTATCAATCACTAGCTCGAAAGATCGGATCTTGATTGTGTTTGAGTTGTAAGTGATTGATCCGCCCTGATGATGCAGCATGCTCTCAGATGAGGCAGGGAATGAGGGAGTTGTTGCAGAGCCTGCTCTTGCAGCTGCATCCTGAGCAATGATCTCTGCTGAAAAGGTTGCCTCTTCTCCTGCATTGCAAGCAAGCGTGAAAGTGCTTATCATGCAGCCCTTGAAGGTTTCAAGAGAGGGATTCCCTGAGGCAGCAGATCCCCGATAAAAGCGAATTGTGAGTGAGGGGGGATTTGCAAGAGGCGTGAAAGAGTGAGTGTAAGGGGATGAAACTCCTGTTGTGTTCTCATCTCCAAGAGCAGCCTTGAGAAGATCCCCATTGCCTGCATAATGGAATGGGCCTGTGATATTGCCACCTGTGATATTAAAGCCGTCAAAGGTTGATCGGACAAATCCTGCTGTGCCATGATTGAGATGAGTTTTGCGGGCTCTTTCGATTGTCTTTTGAAGGCTTGAGGAGATGAGCCTCATATCTGTATATGTGCCCCCTGATTCTGTGCCATATGTTGTTTCCTCTGAAACTGAGATGAAGGCGGATCTTCCGAATTGAACAGGCATAATTTAGCTCCTATTATTGAGGCAAGAGGTTTTGAACCTTGAGCAAGGCTCTCACAGTGAAAATTTGATCTGTTGTTGTGTATATATCAAGGCCAACTGCATAATCAGATCCAGAGCTCCCGCCCTTGATCCTGATATTGGCATAGCCTGCTATAAAATACATATCATCCTGAGCATATCGAGCATCAGAATCAGTTCCTGAGGAATCAAGGCTTTTGGGCTGCACTCTCTTGATTGTTTCATATGAGAGTCGATTGTTGAAGGGGTCAATATAAGCAGCAAGGAGAGGCCTGAGATCGAACCATATATCAAATGCAGCTGCAGCCTCTTTTGTAAAGGTCACCTCAGGGATTGTTCTCCCTGCTTGAGCAATCACATTCTTAACCACATTAACAGGGCGACCGATCCAAACATAGCCTGTTTTGGGGCTTGAGGGGGTGAATGCTGAGGTTGGATCTGAGGAGGCTGCAGCATCCCCAAAATAAAGCCAAAAGAGGGAAGTGCTTGATTGATCATCAATTGCAGCCTGCTCAATCTCAAGCACTAGCTGCCTATTCGCATAGGAGGCTCCTGATTGCCTTTGATAGTTTATTGAGGATTCCCCATTTGCTGTATAAATTTGGATATCATAAAAGTTTGATAGGATTGCATTCCAAAACAAATCCCAATCAGGAGGGATTGTGAGCTCAACATCAACATTTGTTGCTCCTCCTCCTCCAACTGTGAAAACAGGCACAGAGATCGGAATCCGATATTTGAATGCACTATCAGCCCAACTCATCTCAATCTCCCCGATCTGTTTGTCTAGTTACTAATATTCTTATGTAAGCAATGCCGCAATTGGGGATTCCGAGCTTATCCCCATCCCTTGCCAAGAATGAGCATCTCACATCATCAACAATCCCTGTTGTGAATCCCAAGAGCCGATTTGCGGTTATGGCTTTGATGATATCTGAGGCAAGATTGATCGCCTGTGCCCTTCTTGAGCTCACAGTATCAGATGAGCCTGCACAGAATGCAGCAATATTAAATTCAGCATCCCCCTGATATCTGCCCAAAACTTGCCCATGCTCCTCAATAAAATCAATGAATTGCACGGTAGCAAAAGGAATCATAGGAGGATCAGGCACTTCTCCAACAATCACCCGCCCTGAGAGATCTAAGCCTGAATAGCCTGAGGCATAATCAACTGCAATGATATCCTTGATTGCATTCTCAATCTGAACAATGGGAGAGCTCATCTCAGATCCTTTCCTTGAAGAGCAAGATTCATTGCTCTTGTGATTCCCCATTTAACACGAGGCAATCTTTGATCTCTTGCTCTTCTGAGATAGAATTTGGGCTTGATTCTATTGGGGCCCCCTCCAAACTCTTGAACAGCTGCATAAACAACATCTGCTGAGGTTGAATAAGGGCTTGAGGGGATTCCTCTCTCTTGGCCCCCTGCTCTCAGGATTAAAAACTCATCATCTTGAAATTGAATAACAGAGCCAATGATTGAATTCCTCAAGCGGCCTGTTTGCACTCTTGGGAATGAGGTTGCATTCTTCTTTGCGGCCCCTTCCATTGCAAGAGCATTCTTGATCAATGAGGCTCTGATATTTTGGATGAGTCGCCCCTCAGATTCATCAAGGATCTTCTCAAACTGTAAAACAGTTATGCTCACAGGATTCTCCTGAAGGTGCGGTAATTATAAAGGATCTCTTTTACCTCAGGAGGGATTGTGCGAGGTGAAAGATTAACAGTCACATCTCTTTGAGTTGTGCTCTGCTTGCCTTGAGTTTGCTTTGCTCTGTTGAGATGGGCTGCATAAGCGCACACAGCATGCTCAAGATCTGAGGGGGCTGAGGTGAATCCTGCTGTGCAAACAACTTTATTTGCACGATATCCCCGCTCAATCGTTGTTGTTGAGGATTCTTTGAGCACAATCCGCCCAAGAGTTGTATCAAGCTCATATTCTGAGGAATCAACCAAAGAATCAGAGCCATAGACCCGATCAATATCTGAGTGCCAAGAAGTAACAGATATCAAAGGGCGAATTGGTAAACTTAAAATAAAAGGAAAATCAAAATCAGGCTGATCAATATACAAAGTATAGGATTGATCAGCAAGGGCAGGGCCTGCTGTTGTTACTCCTGCAATAGGCTTTGGGAAACCTATATAGGAGGCAACAGCAGACTCAACCCGATCAAGGAGATTCTGCAATTCAGTATCAGATCCCGATCCTTGCACCTCAGGGAGGTATTCTTTGAATGTGGATAATGAAACTAAACTCACAGAATCACCTTGAATGAAGGATTAGTAAGAGCGATCAGACTCAAGCTCAAACATGAGCATGAGATCAACAGCATTTGCAAGAGTGCCGCCTACAGTTGTTGTAATCTTGTAAGCCTCATCAGCTGCAAGTACTGAATTGTCAAAGTTTGAGATATCAAGATCGGCAACCTCTCCTGCAACGAGGGAAACATAACCCTCTGCGCCTGAGTCGGTTGTGACTGAGGAGAGAGAGGTTGAACCATCAGCAGCAAGGATCGCAACAGTCAAATGATTTGTGCCATCTGCTGTCAAGGCTTGACCTGCAACGAGTTTGATGCTCTTGAGGCGGGTTGCAAAAGGAACAGGAACATAAAAAACCTTGTTTCCAGTTGTGGCCTGAGCAATGGGTAATGATACGAGCATGATTATTCTCCTAATTAGCTATTGTAATCTGAACCGTTATAAACATTCTTAATACCTGCTTGATCAGGAGAGCCCATAACCGCGCGATAAGTCGCAACAAGGCGAATAGCACCTGCAGAGATATCTTTTTGCTGCTCAAGAACAATGCCCCGTCTTTCATAGAGATACCATGAGGAAGTATTGAAGAGCAGGTAACCAGTTTGAGAGCCTGATCCAGTGTAAAGACCAGTTGAGGCAAGATCAGCACTCATGAATCTGCTCATGACAACAGGAACACCAAAGACAGAAGCGATCTGACCGTTCACAATTGAGGCTTGAGGGCCAAAGACATCAAGAGTTTGAACCTCAGTAAGGCCCATGAGGTGCTTGAGCATGAACTCAGGAGAGCAGACCATAACGATATTCCCTGCTCCAAGTTCACCAAGAGAGGAAAGACCCCCCAAGATCTCTGATGCAGTCACACCTGAGGCAGTGCCTGAAACATCAAGATTGGCCTGATCATTTGCTGCAGCACGCATCCCAACAAAAGCGCGACGATGATCAGCAGATCCGCCCAAGCCTGAGGCTCCCCAACGGTTACGAATATTCCAAGAGGCAATTGTATCCTGATGAGTTGCAGCTGTGTCACCGTTGATCATACAGTCCTCAAATGCATCCTCAATATCTTGCACAATCTGTTGTGAAAGGATTGGAAGGGCTGCAATTGCAGAATCCTCAGCAAAAGCATCATCAATCACATATGAGCAAGCAAGGCCCTTGATATTGATTGTCTTTTGGCCTGTTGAGGCGGTTGAGGTTGTATATTGAGAGAGGGGGCTGTCAACAGTGATCTCACCCTTGATATAAGGGCGACCGCCACGATTCAAGCGAGGGATCAGAAGAGTGTTGCGCTCAGCCTCAACCCGATTGAGAAGGCCTCTCAAGCGTTTTGGGACTTGAAACTCTTGATAAAGATCTGAGATGAACTGATCGGGGATGAACTCTGCACCTGTGCCTGCTTGATCGTTGAATGCCTTCTGAATAGCAGGAAGGATTGCACGAGGAGCTTTGTTGAGATGACGATAAAGTCGAGCATCAAGTTTTGGGGTATAGGGATCAGGCATGATCAAGCGTGCAAGGTGACGATCACGAGCGATCTCCTTGAGCTCTTTGTGCCAGTCACTACAGTTTGCCTCAGTATCAAGCAGCCCTGCCTCTTCAACAGTTACGCGGCGGCCTGAGGATGATTCAACATGCTTTGCCTCAGTACTCCATTGGATTGAGCCATCATCTTTTACAAATGACTTGAGCTCACTCTCAGGAGCATAATCAACAACAGCAGGAGCCTGCTGTGATTCTTCGATCAAGCGTTGAGCAGTTTTGAGATCTGATAGCTGCTTTTCGATATTCTGCAGCTTATCGGTTGAGTTTTGCTGATTGCGGATGAGACCATCAATGATCTCTTTCGCCTTCTTCATTTCAGTTGACATTCTTATTGTCTCCCTTCATTGATGGTTAAAAGTGCTTTGAGGAGAGCTTTCCCCTCATCATCTTGCTCATCCATATTGTGAGCAGATTCTTCTTGCATCTCTTCCTCATCCTGCATTGCCTCCTCTTCTTGGGGCATTGCATGAGGTTTTGCAAATACGATCGTCACAGTCTCATCATCTTCCATGATATCGAGAATGTGCTTTGAAAAACTAGGGATTGGCATTGCAGCGATCTCTCCTTTTACAATATCTGTGATCATTGATCTGAGGTCAAGAGCCCCAAGTTGCTTTGCAGCAATTGCAACAGCATCTGCATTTGCAGGGATTGTCACAACTGAAACCTCAAGCAGCTCAGCACGATCAAAGTAATTCCCCCCTGATTTACTGTGCGCATAATGTGTCACAGGAAGATCAGATCGGGGCGTGCTCTTGAGGGGAGAGAATCCAACTGAAACAGCATTCATGAATCCTCTTTTGGCCTTGCCTGCAATCTCTGCAGCTCTTGGATCTGCCATATCAAATTCAACATCAATGATCAGGCCCTGCTCCCCAATTCTAACAGTGCCCTTCCCAATTGGAAGAGAGCCGTGATCATGATTGAGCAGCACAACAGGATTTGAGCGATACGCATCAAGATCCCAACCTTGCTGATTGATAATATCCCCATAACGATCGGCCCGATCGGTTGAGGCAACAAAGCTCATTGAGAATGAATCCTCATCCTCATTGTGCTGAGCTTTTGCTTGACTCATAAAACGTTGCAACATAATAAACCCCTATAACCTTTTAAATTAAAATATTTGATTAGTCAACAATCGGAATCATTGTACATCTGCAATTGATATCCTCAGATGCGATCCCAAAGCCTGCGGGATAAGCTGCCTCATCCCCTGTTTCAGATACAAAGTTTTCATTGGCTCCCACAGTTTGCCCATCAAGAGCAGCATGAGAATCCCTCACCTTTGAATCCCTTGAGCTCAACCATTGCTTTTGAACCCTGATCCCATCTGCCTCAGCCTCAGCATAAGCTCTTTGGGCTCCAAGATTGGCTGCATTTGTTGATTCTGTTCTTGCAATCATGAGGGCTCTTTGAGGAGAGAATGCAAAGGCCTCTGAGATATCTGAGGCGATATCATCAATTGTGAATCCTTGCACAAGCCCATTCTCAACAATCCTTTGAATTGCATTTGAGCCTGTTCTTGCAATCTGCCGTGCAAAGAGATTGATATGCTCATCTGAATATCCATCATCTTTGATTGTTGCATTGCGTGCCTCTCTTCCTGCTGCTCTCAAGATATCTTGCAGCTGCTGATTGCCTGAGGTTGTGAACCATTTGCGCCACCTTGCCCCGATCGTGAAAGTAGCAAGCTCAATCTCCTCATTCTCAGCAAGGAGAGAGCTCCAATCAATCACGCTCTTGTTGACCTGTTGAGAGGTAGGCTCAACATACTGCTCAAGCCTCTCCTGATATCGCTTGATTGCTCCTCTGAGATAAGCATTTGCAGCAAGTTGAATCTCTTTGAGGGCAGGATCTCCAATATCTCTTGCCCAAATTCGCCACAGATCCCGCCTTGCTTTTGTCTTTGTCTGCTTGGCCTTCACCTCATCAATGATCTCTTTCATTCTAGTTTCACCAAGAGCCCCAACTGTGAACCATTTGATCTGCGCAATGATTCCTGCAATTGTTGATATATTCGGTGAGGGCGGCTCATTGCTATCAAACTGAGCTCCATCTTCAAAATGACGAGCTGACCATGCCTCTCTTTTGCGGATCGCCATCTCTTCTGTTTCAGTTTGAGGCGTTTTGCTGCTCCTGCGCACGATCGGAAGGAGTCTGCGATATTGGTTGTTGCCCTCAATGTTTCCCCCTGCTCCCCATATCTCAGGCCAATTCTCTTTGAGATCCTCAGCATATTCCCAATCAAAGATCTCATATCCTGAGTTTTTCAGGCTCACCTCCTCATCATCCCCATCCTGAGGAAAGTTTGAGGGATCAACATCTCCAACTGCCTTTGTTTTGAGGGCTGTGAGATCTGTGCTCTTGCGCTCAGGATAGGCAGGAGCCTCCTCATCAAATTGAGCATAGAGCTTTTCAATGATTCCGTACATTCTCTTGAGATCGGCCTCAGATATTCGATTGAGATTATAATATCCTTGATTGAATTTGGGCTCCTTCCTCAGAGCAGAGCCTGCTGCAATCACACCTCTGAAAACGATCTTGAGCTCCCCATCAATGAGCTTTGCGATTGGGAGCCTATAGCCCTTTGAATCATCCTCTCTCCCCCGATACACAAAGAGGAAAGCATCTGCATATTTATCAAAATCACCCTCTCCCAAGATAGCTTTTGCATCTGCCTCAGTGAATCCCCAAGAGGAATCCTTTGGGGCAAGAGGAAGGGCCTCATATCCAAAGAGCAAATGCCGTCTCTCCTCATCCTCTCCTCTTGTTGAGAGGGGATGCTCAGGAGGGAGAAGATCTGTATCAAAAGGAGATCTCCGATATTTCTGATTCCTCAGAGCATAGAGCAAGCCGTTCACTCTTGCCATTGCCCATTGCTCAGCACTGCTCACAGTAGGCCTCACAGATTCAGGATTGCTCTCATAAGCCCCGATCCCCCTGAGATAGCTCACTGCAAGAATATAGCGGTCTGTTTGCTTTTTGGGATCATCTCCAACCGCATCAAGATGATCTGCAGCCTTTTTTGTGAGGGCCTCCTGAGTGTTCTCATTCAGGCTCTCAAATGCCTCTTTCCTGTTTTCAAAGGTGCTCAGGCTATCCTCTTGTTTTTCCTCTTTGGGCTTTGGATCTTCTTCCTGATAGGCCTTTGCAATCTGCTCAAGTGCCTCATCATGATCTGAGGTGTACACCTTGAGCAGGAAGGATCTTGCATCCTCAGCAGTTTCATCTGTGAGATCTGCAGCCTCCTCATTGCCCTCAATATCCTCAGGATATTCAAGGCCCTCATATTTATACGCAGCTCGAGGTGATACCCCATTGAGGATATGCATCTGTACTCTGTTGAGTTGCTCTGTTCTCATCTCTTGGAGAGCCTCAACCCCTGAATAATCATGCTCAAAATAAAGATCATCCTCCCATCTCTGAGCAATAGCAGAGAAGAGCATTGCAAGCCTCTTCCCTCTCTTTGTTTGAACAGTCCAATAATTTCGGGCCTCTTGCCTTGAGGTTGCATAATTTGCAGTAGGCAATCCAAGCACAGAGGGAGGCACCCCAATCACAGCAGAGATTGATTCTCTTGCCATCTTTCGGGCCTCAACATATTCCATTTCACGTGCTGAAAGTTGCAGGGGCTCAACCTCAGCAAGGCCTGAGAGAACCATTGCCCCGCCTTGAGCACTCATCTTTTTATATTCTGAGGCAATCTCTCTCCTTGTTTCAGGCCCCCAAATGTCAGCAGGGTCTTTTGGATAGATCAAGAGATCGGGGCGGGCCTTTGCTGAGGCATCACTCACAAGATTCTGTGAGTTGATATCTGCACGGATCTCTCTGCTCAGAGGCTCAATTGCACCTGTGCCCAAAACCTGAGAGGGCTGTGAGCTCCAAGAGGCCAATCTGCCATGCACAACCCGATCCACAGGATATTGAACAGTTTGCCCCCCTGCATCATAGAGATATCCTGTAATCCCTGTTTTGCCTGTTTGGATCTTGACTGCTGCAGGATGCAATCTCACGATTGATGAGGGCTGCTCAGATGAGCCCAAGAGCAAAATGTAACAGTTTCCTGTGAGGATGAGATCTGTGCAAAGTTGCTCTCTGAATAGGAACCCGTCAACCGTTGTTGAGGGCTGATTGAGCAGATCAATCACAGGATGCTCCTCAATCAGGGTTTTGTCTTTTCCCTTGAGGAGCCTGAGAGGAAGGGCTGCAAGATCTTGAGCAGATCTGCTCACTGCTGCATAGGTATATCCATGACCCGCATAAGCTGTCATGGCCTCCTCTTGTGAATAAGTTGCTCTCACCCCATAAGGTTGGATCCATGTTGCCCCGTGATCAACTGTTTCAGGAGCCTTCTCAACCTGCTGCAGCTGCTTGACCTCAGAAGGAGAGAACCAATTCATGATTTTGAATAATAGACTTTGATTGACAATATCACTCATCTCTCAATTTCCTCTTGTTGAGTTTGAAATCAGTATAACCTGAGGCTCTCAATTTGGTTATGATTGGCCTCCTCAGCTCTTGGCTGTGAATATCTGATCTATACATTATAAAACGCCCCCCTTGCTGAGAAGAGCATGAAAGCTCATCAAAGACAAGCAGATCCTCAGGCTCCCCTTGCCTCTGCTGCTCCCTTGCGGCCTCTTGA
>Ga0222718_10003818_pt1 | contig 12765 bp, 4 predicted proteins | sample C33_27DmetaG_FD_165045 | JGI IMG/M metagenome (GOLD analysis project Ga0222718, IMG submission 165045) | Estuarine water microbial communities from San Francisco Bay, California, United States - C33_27D | ecosystem: Environmental > Aquatic > Marine > Unclassified | place: USA: California... | reverse complement strand
TTAGACCATACATTCAAATGCTAGCAAATAACAACGTTAGTGCTGGTCGCGTGGTAACACGTATGCAATTTGATAGTAAGTCTTCTACGCCTAAACTATTATTCTCTCCAGCTGCGGCAGTAGACCAGGGTGACTTGGACATCTTACAGAAACAAGCTAAGAGTGAAGCTGCTGAACGTGCTATTAAACTTACTGTATATCAATCAGATACACAAGGACAAGAATCGGTACCTACTGCTACTACGCAAGAACCTGTCGCGGTAGATAATAGTGCTGATGAACCTGTTAAAAGAGAAGAGATGCAGGCTAAAGTTGAGAAAGTAAACGACGTTTCTGACATTGTTAAGAAATGGTCAGTTAAAGATTAGGAGAGATTATGCCTAGAAGTTATAGTGAGAAGTTCTTACTAGGTCTAGAAGGGCAGGACCAGGATAAACTTGGCGTGCGGTTAGCAAAGCTGTGCGTCAAGTCTAATCTTCCTGTTAAATATTTAACAAAAGTATTTGGTGTTTCTAGAATGACCTTGCATAGTTGGTTTAGAGGGTCGCCTGTAAGAATGAGAAACGGAGACAAGATAGTTAAGTTTATGGACATAGTTAAGAGAGATTTGGATAAGGGAGACCTTCCAGTTGCAACGCTTAATCAAGCAAAACTATATATTGAACACAGTCTATTAGAGAAAATGAGTAACTACGAAAATGACACAACAATTCTATGAAAGAGTATTACCTAAGCTAGGTAAAAAGTATTGCGTAGCTTGGGCTAGTCCTAACGTCAAAGGAATGTACCATGAATGGGTAACTTCTATAGACGACATAGTACCAACCATAGAAGATATAAAAGCTAAGAAGGGTGACGTAAATATATACATAGCCCTATCTAGTTTTGGGGGGAACTCTAGGGCAGCTAAGCATGCACAATATAGAGGGTGTTTCTTTGTAGACCTTGACGTAGGTGAAGACAAAGCTGGTCAAGGTAAAGGTTATATAGATAAAGCATCAGCAGAGAAAGCATTAGATGACTTTGTAGTAAAGACAGGACTACCGCCTGTTGTTAAATTAGATTCAGGCAACGGTATACACGGATACTGGCCCCTAGAAGAAGATATGACAATAGAAGAGTGGGCTCCATATGCAGATAAGTTTTTTAACTTCTGTGTAGATAATGATTTAATTGTTGATAGCTCAGTTATGCAAGATGCGGCTCGTATTATGCGTGCACCTAATACATATAACTGTAAATCTAATCCACCCAAAGAAGCGAAATTATTAACCGAAGTATTTAGTTATAGCTTAGATACATTTAAAGATATACTAGGTGAGGCACAACCATCACTACAATCTATACTTAAAGAAGCCAAAAGCCCACTAAGCGAAGACCAAAAGAAACTACTAAAACTAGATAACTTCAAAGCCAACTTTACTACCATCGCTGAAAAGAGTTTGCATGGTAAAGGCTGTGCGCATATCAAGCGTATACTAGAAACGAATCCTAACGATGTAGGATATGATGATTGGTTCTCTATATTATCTATAGCACAACAGTGTGACGATAGAGATATTGTTATACATAAAATATCAGAAGACCATAAAGGTTATTCACATCAAGATACAGAATTTAAAGCTAATGAAACACAAGATAAACCACATTCTTGTGAAACCTTTGACAAACTACACAAAGGTATATGTGATGGGTGTCCTCAAAAGGGTAAGATTACTAACCCATTATATTTTGGTAAACAGTTTAAAGAAGCAAAACCAATAGAAAATTTACCAGCTACACAAAGCAGTAAGTTAGTTGGTATACCAAAAGATTTAGGTCCATTTAAATATGGTGAGCATGGTGGTATATATTATCAACCACCGATTACTTATGATGAAGATGGTCAGCCTGTAGCGAAAGACCCTGTATTAGTTTGTAGCTATGATTTATACCCTACTAAACGAATATACAGTGTCGTAGACGGAGAATGTCTACTAATGAGGGTGCACTTGCCCAATGACCCTGAAAGAGAATTTCTGTTGCCTATGAAAAACTTGTATGCAGTAGAAAAATTCAAAGAGGCATTAACAAGTGTGGGTATATTATATAATCCTAACAATCAACAAGGAAAATATATTATGAGTTATATTTACGAATGGGGGCAGTATTTAATTGCCCGCGAAAGAGCGGAGGTAATGCGTATGCAAATGGGATGGACGCCTGACAAAGATGCTTTTGTTATAGGCAATAAAGAAATAAATAGAAAAGGTGAGTTACTTAACAGTCCAACATCACCACTGTGTAGAGGTATAGCCAAACATCTTGGTCAACATGGCGAGTATGATAAGTGGAAAGAAGCAGCAAACAAACTTAATTCACCAGGACTAGAACTACATGCATTCACTATGCTAGCTGGGTTTGGTTCTATATTAATGAACTATACTCCTACAAGTGGTGTAACTATATCGTTAGTTGGTGATTCAGGTGCAGCTAAGACAGGCTCTCTATATGCTAATCTAAGTATATGGGGTAACCCTAAAGACTTATCTGTACAAGAAGCTACTGAGAACGGTATGACAGGTAGGTATCTAGGATTACACAACTTACCATTTGGACTAGATGAAGTAGGTAATATACATAGTAGAACCCTATCACAACTAGTACACAAAATATCACAAGGTAAATCTAAGATTCGTATGCAAGCATCAGTTAATGCTGAACGTGAGCATGAGATGTCAGCATCTCTCATTGCTGTGTTTACTACAAATCATTCACTGTATGATAAGTTAGCTACATTGAAGAAGGACCCTAATGGTGAGGTAGCAAGGTTAATTGAGTTAACTATGCGTAAGCCTAAGGTCTTTGTAGATAATCCAGCTATAGCTAGGGATATATTTAACACATTCCTACATCACTATGGGTGGGCAGGGCCAGACTTTGTTCAAACTGTATTTAAATATAGTGAAGACCAATTAAATGAAAGACTAAATAAATGGGCTGATAAATTTAAACAAGACTTTGGTGATGACACGGTATATAGATTTTATGAGAGTTTAATATCCGCAACTTTTACTGCTGGTGAAATGATAGTAGAAAATGGTATATTAGACTTAAACTTAAATAATATTTATCGTGCAATAGTTACAGAGATGATACATATTAGAGACCATGTAATTAGAGTTAATAGCGTAGATTACGAAAGTGTGCTTGGTGAATATATTAATGCTCATCAAACAGGTATTCTTGCTATTGAAACAGGTAACAAGATTACTATGGAACCTCGTGCTAACTTGGTCATTAGAGCTGAACTAGACAATGAAAAGATATATCTAGAGAAGAAACACTTTAGACAATACTTAACAGAGAACGGTGTAAGCACTAGTGAATTTATGTTCCAAATGAAAGAAAAGGGATATAGAATCCAAGATAGAAAACTTCGTATGGGTACAGGGTGGAAACCTGCTACAGGCTTTAGCCCGGTGACTGCGATTGAAATTGAAACAACCAAGTTCTTAAAAGACTTACTAGAGGAACAACGACTTGAGTCTAACGACGGAGCCTGATTGGATATTTCCTTTTGAAAACATGAGTATCGGGGATAGTTTCTTTATACCTACATTGAAGCCGTCCCCAGTCATGTACGCTGCTGATAGCGGTGCCAAAAGAGTTGGCATCAAAGTTAAGTGTTATGTATCTACAAAGGAAGGACACTTAGGTATACGTGTCTGGAGAGTAGGCTAGTCACCAAATTCTTCAGTAATAGAATCATAAATATATAGTAATCTACTACGTATCATATTTTCTTTATACTTTTCATCATCTAAAAATTCTTGTTTCATTTTAGGACTATAGTCCCTTCTTTGCCTAATTATATTTTTTTCTTTATTTATTTTATCTAATTCTGATTTAGTCTTATTATAATAATTTACTAACTCTGGGAACTTAGGATGTCTGTCTAAAAAATCTGAATATTCTTCAGCTCCTCTGAGTTCTGCTTGAGTTAGTCTACGTTCCATGGTTTTTATTTCTTTTTCAGCTTTTGCATATTCTCTTTGGTCAACCAACGAACGTTTAGCTATAAAGCTGTCTAATACCATAGTTGCTTTTGCTATAGTATCTAAGTCAGCTTTTGTTTCTCCCGTCATTAATAAATCAGTCTCTCTTAAACTATGTAGCATTCTAGACCCACCATCAAAATAATTGTTAGCAAAGAAATATAATACATTAGGTGACACATCAACTTTATAATCGGTTATTTGATTTAGTAATTCTGCAGCATCTTTATAAGCTTCAGGAACATTATCGCCCCCAGTGTATGTAAATCCGTTTCGTGTTTGTCTATTATTATAGATAGCATACCCAAAAGAATTTACGTTCATATAGTATTCAATTACAGGACGCGCCGCAGTAGGGGTAATACTATCTATTACATACATACCTCCGTTTTCAAGAGGGTTCATACGAGATACAGGCAGAGGTAAGAATGAGTCTAATGATATGTCTATCATATTTCCAAACATTTGTCTGGTAGTCATTTTATCATTTATAGCCCTTAGAGCCATTTGAGCACCTAAAGCTGCAAAACCTCCCAAACCAAAACCCCAAGGTATTTGTAGCATTTCATCACCACCTATATCAAACCTTGCAAATCTAGTCCATCTATCTGGGTCATCTGTAGCTACTTTATTTCTATCTTCTTCATCGTCACCTGACATCATCCAAGCCATAGTAACAGCCGCTCCACCTAATCCTGTAATAGCAAGGGTAACTATAGCAGCTGCAGTTCTACGTTTTTTAAAGTCTTCCATAGCAGCTTCTAATGCTTCTGGGTTATCTCGTGTTACTTGAGGTAGTCTATTTTCATAAGATTCTTTAGACTGAAGCAATGGAGATATAGCATCTAATGCTCTTACTGCACCAGTAGCTGAAGGTCTAAAGTACATAAACATACCACCCATAAATCTACCCCACTCACCAACCTGTTCAAAGTTAGCTAGGTTTTTAGCATATGCAGCAGCTTGTAATTTAGAGCCTTTTTCTATTTGTTCTTCTGTATACCTACCGCTATCTCTAAGTTTCTTAGCAAAATCTGGTTTAGTGGCTCTATATGCAGCCATACGCGCAGCTAATTCAAAAGTATTCATCCAACCGTCAAAGAATAAGTTTATTTGATTTTCACTATATAAAGTTTTACCTGGTTTTTTAGCAGCTTTATACATTCTTTCTATTTGGCTTGATGTGGATAAAGATTCTATATAAGATACTGAGCCGCCAGTTAACATAAAATCTACCATGTCAGCAGCGTATGAACCTTTACCCTGCCTTTTAGCATAGTCTTTCATGCCTTGTATATCACCTCTGTTAAACATACGAACTATTTTATTTGTTTTAAAGAAGGCGCCTTTATAAAATTGAGCAGCTATATTGTTAGTATAACTAAACATAGCACTCGGTTTTTCTGCAGCTAATATATAAGCATTAGTTAATGTATCACGAACAAAGTTTAATACAGGGAATGCAGGATTATAACGAGTATGGTATTGTCCAATTCTACTTGTTATATTATTTATTAAGTTTGTCATTGGGTTAGCTTCTTCAAACACACCCCTTATAGCATTTAATAATTTTTCATCGTCTATTCTTAATATCTCTACTGAACCATCTTCATTATAGTGTATTAATTTATTTTTACCTTTTATACCCATGACTTTACCTTTGTCATCTTCTGGTATAATACCTTTTAATCTGTCTTTATAAGAATATTTTTGTGATACTTCACCTTTTATTAAACCTTGAAGAATTCCGTTTTTAAGAGCTTTAGTATAATTTTTTCTGCCTGCTCTAGATGACGCAGTTACAGCATCAATCATAGTTTGTGTAACTCCATCATTAGCTACAGATTTTCTACCTTCCATAGGTCTTTCTAAAGCATTAGGGTCACTACCTAATCTTTCACCAAATATATCTACTGTATCATTTTTCTTTTCATAACCCCTACCTGCTTTTCCTTTTAGAGGCATATAGTTGTCCATACCATAGAAGGCTATAACATTACGAGCTTGTTGAGGCATATAATTAGCTTCAGCATTTAATTCCATTGTTATTTTTTGTAACTGTTTCATCATAATTAAAGCCGTTTTAATTGCTTGTCTTATATTTTCGGGTTCTTTTTCTAATTTTTGTCTATAAAATTCAGCTTTTTTAGCGTCAAAATTTGAAGAGTCATACAAGTTAGAATTTTCATCTAAAGCTTCTGGTGACCTATACCCTTCTTCTGAAGTAAAGCCTGTTGCACTTTTACTTTTTTTAATTACATTATCTAGTAGTGTTGCGTATTGCCTAGCTCTTCTTTCTATTCTTTTTCTAAATGCTATATCAGTTTCACCTTGTTGTTTAACTAAACCTAATGTAGGGTCATCAGCAAGTCTGTCTTCTATTATTTCTCTAAATCTTGCAGCTGTTACCTTTTCTCCTGCTACATCATATATTTTCTTTTTATCATCTAACGGAACTCTTTTTCTATATAAAACTCTACGTCTATCTTTTTCATCTAAAGCTTGTCCATACATAGATGCAGTGCCTATTGCATCTGACATATCAATACCGGCTTCTTTAGTTAAATTATATAAAGCTATTTCTAGATTTTTCATAGGTAGTTCAGAGTATTCTTTAAATCTTGCTAAGCCTTCTCCTAATTGAACTGATGCTAATTCGCCAATATTGTTTTGTTCAGGTCCGTCTACTATTAACTGATTAGAAGCTCTTGCTTGTTCGTCATGTTTAAGTAATGGTCTTTGTCTATTTTGAAACTTAATAACTATATTTTCTGTAGCGGTTGGCTTATCATTGTAAGCTTGTTTAATTTTAGTGCCTACGCCCTGTTTTATATATTCTCTAATATTTAATTTATCTTTGTCTTTTTCAAACTCTTCATCATAGTCAACAGCTTTATCTTCTGCTTTCTTAGCATATCTAAGTTTCTTACCTCGTATATCTACAGGAGGAACGTAGCCTTTACCTCTTAATAATCCCTCTATTTCCATAGATACTTCGCCTAGTAGTGATTTATTAAACCCATACTTATCACTTCTAAAACCTAATATTCTAGATACTGCTTCAGAGAACTTCTTAATTACATCTTTAAGTCTGTCTACTATAGACTTGTCTGTTTCAATATCTCTTAAAAACTCTAACTCAGTTTGTTCTGCTTTAGATAGTCTTCTACCTTGTATAGCTAGGAACTCTTGTTTGTTTGTAAGAATAACTTTTCTACTAATAGCACCACGCAAGTCAGACATAGCTCTTTGCATAGCTTGGTTAGAATATACTTCAGCAACAAACTCATTTAGATTGTCTGTTTTAAACTCAGGTAACTGCATGTCTACATATTTTTTAAGTTCACGTAGTTGGTCAATGCCGTCATTTTGGTCTGCGGTTCTGTTCTTTTTAGGTTGGTCGATTATATGGTCTAGCGCAGCATGCATTGTCTCGTGAACTACGACCTGTCCAGCATTAGTTGCTTGAGCGTTGTTTAAGTCTATTGTTACTGTGTTAGTAGTAGGGTCAAACTGACCTGGATTACCAGATGCTATAGTACCAAGCTGTACTTGTACTGGGTTATTCGTAGACTTAATTAACTTAGATAGATGATGAGCCATACGCTCAAAGGCATATGTACGTTGTATGTTCTCGTTAGCTGGGTCACCTAATCTGCTTGCTATTCTATTTAATAATACATCTAAAGTTACTGGGCCATCAGCTAAAGTGTTTGCTATTAGGTCATTTATTTCTTGGTCAGCCACTGCAAGTTCTGCAGCTGACTCATCTACATCGTCTCTTACTGATAATATAAGTTCTTTAGCGTCTTCTCTATCTTGTGCTTCTTGTTCTCTTTGTCTTACTTCTTCTGTTTTCTTAGCTTGTTTAGCTTTTTGTTTGTTAATAGATTTAATAACTCTATTTAACCTAGTTTCAGCATCTTTTAAATTTTTTATTAAAGTTTTGTCTTTAGGGTCAGTTTCTAAATTATATCTATAGGTAGCTATATCAGACACTAACTGTCTTTTCTGTTCTTCAGGGGTTGTAGGGGGTATTTTTTTCTTAGTTGAATTTAATACATCTATATAGTTATTTCTTTGCTGCTCATATAATTTCTGTTGTTCTTCATTTAATTTAGTTTTAAAGTCTTCTCTTAAAGACATATTCTCTTGTTCAGCAGGAGTAACTTTTCTTTCTATTATATTTTCAAACTGTTGTTTTAGTTGGGTAGCTGTATCACCTAATTCTTTTTCAAACTCTTCATTACTAAAATAAGATATAGTAGTTTTTTGAGTTTCCTCGTTTGTTCGTTGGTCACGCTTATTGTATATAGGGTTTTGTCTTTTAATTTCTCTATCATCAAGACCTTGTGCCAATAAGTTTTGATACTCCGTTTCTAATACTTGTTCTGCTTCTTTTTTAGCTCTTGTTATCTCAGCATCATAATTAGTCTTATCAAACTTTTCTGTGTAGTCTAGAGCATCTTCAAATGCAGCGTCATCAATAGCTTTTACTGTAGCTTCTTCTAATGTTTTAACAGGCGATAGGCTAGATTTAGTTAGTTTCTTTCTTTTAACATTTCTAAATATAGATTTACCTTGAGCGTTTGTACCAACTTTTACACGTTCTGTAACATCACCAAGTCTTCCTATTGAATATTTTTCTAATGGACTATTGATTGAGTTAAAACCGCCAGTAATTACATATGGGTGTGCATTTTGAAACTCTGAGTTTGTTTGTGAAAGAGTAGTATGTACGTTACGTCTTCTATCTACGTCTTGTAAATACCCTAGATTTAAGTCTTCAGCATCTACTTCTTCGTTAGCAATTTTTTCTATCTTATTATCTACTGCTTTCTTGGCTTGAACCGGTTGTTTTTTAGGTTCTTTTAGTGGAGTTGGCTCTCCGACCTCTCTTGTTGTAGGCTGTCCCACATTAATTGGAGTGCCAGCCAGTCCAGCTCCGTAAGGTCCTCCAACTCCTTCGGTAGATATTCGGATGGGTTGTCCAAGAAGCGTAATGCTATCTCCAGTTGGTGTGTACTGAGTTTCTGGAATAGGCTGTTGCTGGTCTGTGTCAGTGACATCTTCGGTTACCTCCGTATAGGCTAGTAAAGGGTCTTCTAATAAATCTTGTTCAGTGGGAGTTTCTTCAAGTTTATTTTCTTGTTCTTTTAATAATTCTTCTGCGGCTTTTTTCTCATCTTCCTGATATCTTTCTATTGCCTTTCTTTGTGCATATACACCAGCTCCACCAGCTCCACCCATAGCACCACCTAATATAATCGCAGATGCAGCAGCTTCTGGAACGCCTTCAAACTCTGGCTTACCTAATGCTATGTTTTGAAATATTTGTTCTTGTATAGACTGTGGTAATTCTTCAACTGTACCTTCAACAAGAGCACTACCAATAATGTTTGTTAGTAAACTATGTTTAGCCTCGTCTGGTACCTCACCTGCAAATATAGCATCAATATCATCGACACCTAATTTCTTAGCGGCTCTATTACCGACTCTACCTAGAACACCTGTTAATGAACCTGTTAATATAGCTAGTCCTGATTGTGTTGGAGACAGTGTACCTGACTCTGATTCTTTTCTAACTGCTTCTGCAAATAAACCTGAGCCTACTAAACCTTCACCCACAGCAGCAGCTTTACCATAATCTGGGACTACACCCTTACTCATTAAGTTTTTAGATTTAGCAAAGTTAGCAAGACCTCTACCAGCTATACCTCCACCATATATTAAGGGTACAGTTTCTACAACGCCTGATAATATAGATGATGGGTTTTTTAAATATGCTTTTGCTGTATCAGTAAAGCCTTCTGCTTCAGATACTTTTTGTTCAGCAGCTTGTAATTCTGGTGATTTTAATTCTTGAAGTGTTTGTGATAAGTTAGCTATTTTAGGAGGTAATACAGCTTCTTCCACTGCTTCCACTGTTTTTCCAGCATACCCCATCGTAGGAATATCTAATAGACCAACACCTGCTTCTTTAAGACCTACTACACCTTGGCCTAGTGATACTAACGGGTCAGCTATAGCTCTTCTAAAAAAACCTGAGCCTTCTTGTTCTTCTGGTTGTTGAAGTTGTTCAAATTGTAATCTAGCTTCCTCGACTCTTTGTTTTAATATGTCAGAGTCACGAGGGATATCATCTGGTATATTATTTATCTGTATACCATCTCTAGTTATTATTGAATAAGGCATTTAAAAATCTACGCTGTATTCTGGGTCTGGTAAACCAGAACCTCTCATAGTTTGACTTGGAGATGTTGTAGTTTTTCCGGCTGGATACATTTGTTCTATTATTTCATTTGCATATGCAAGAGTATCTTTAGTATCTTCATATACTTTTTTCTCTTTACCTTCTAGTTTTTCGCCTCTAGCTATTTTTTGTTTTAGTTTATTATAATAAACTAAATCTCTTGGAGGTATTATTTCTGTTAGAGCTTTAAATTTTTTATCAGCTAACGATGTTTCTGCAGACATACCTTTATAAGCCTGACCAAGTCCTGAATAGTAAGGCTCTTTAATATCAATTTCTCTTTGTTTAAGTATATCAGACTGTTGTTGTAACGACACCTTCATATTGTTAGCTCTAGCAAACTGTTCTGACTGAGCACCATATTTATTAAGTACTTCTTTTTCTTTTCTGTCAGCCATTCTTAGTTTAGTTTGTATGTCTAGTTTTTGAGCTTTTAATACATCAATTTCTTTTTGTTCTTGAGTTAAGAACCCAGCTCCAGCCTCTAGACCAGCTCCTAGACCGACTGAGAAGAATGGGTCTTTAGACTGCATAGCTTTAGCACCTGCAATTATAGCAGCCATACTCCATTTTTTACTATCTCTACCACTTATACGTTTGTCTAAGTCGCCTAGTTGTTCTTTTTCTAGTTTCTTATAATCATCTTCGCCTAGTTCAGCTCTTAATTCTTCTTTAAGAGTTCTACCATATTCTTCAGGGTTTTCTATCATTAACTCATCATATGGCATTGTATTAAATTTACCAGTATCTAGCTTAGCCCCTTCAAACGTTTTATCTTTGCTAGATAATAATTTATCTTCGGCAGCTTTTTTATCTTGTTCTTGTTTAGCTTCTATTTTTTCTTTTAATTCCTCTTCTGATATTGTAGGACTTTCTGTAGGTACATAGCCTCCTGGAATATCAAAGTCTTTTTTCTCCATACGCTCTTTACCTGCAGCTAGTACAGATTCTTCTGTAGGTTCACCAATTAACGATGAAGGATAAGGAGTACCGTCTCTACTAGTTGGAGGTCTATCTTTTCTTAATCTAGCTTCCTGTAAGTTTTCTAAATAAGAATCTGCATACATACCTTCTGGGTCAGCAAATATATCACCTAATGACCTACCTGAAAATAATTTTCTTTTTACTAAATCGCCTACAGCATATCCTACAATACCGCCATCTTTTAGTCCTACTATACCTCCTCCTGCTAACTGAGCAATACCTGAGCTTGCTCTTTGTTCTGGAGTCATAGCTACTTGTTGAGCAGGCATAGCCATACCTTGAGGCATTTGTTGCCCGAGAGCCGCGATTGCTTGGTCTTTTATTGAAGGTTGTTGTGGCTGAGCTTGTGCTTGTTCTCTTTTTACTTTTTCGCCTTGTCTACGGTCTATTTCAGTTAATACTAAATATGAAGGATACTCACCAGGTCTTTCTAAATACATAGCAAGCTGAGCGTCACTAACTAAGTATTCATTATTATTACCGATGGCTTTTAATTTTTTAGCTAATCCAGCTACGTCGTCTTTAATCATCATAATCTTAACTCTTACCTAATATGTTGTATAAACCTAGACCTGCTAGACCTAGACCACCTAGTTGTGATGCTAAACTTGGTGCTGGTGCGTAAGCTACTTGAGTAGAACCAAGAGCACCTGCAGTACCACGTAGAATGTTTGATTGATACTCCAAGAGACCACGTTGATAATCTTGTGCTTCTTTGTATTGTTGGTAAGCTAAGTTATCAATCTCTTGTTGTAATGCTTGTTTCTCGGCACCTGATGCTGCTTGTGCTTTCAATCTTTCTAAGTTAGCCATTTGCTCTGTAGCACCTAGTTGACCTGTAGCTTTTGCTGTCTCTAACCCTGTTGCTAGTCCTGCTAAACCTACATCTTTACCAAGACCTGCACCGAATTGTTGTGCTTGTTGACCTAACTGTGCAGCTTGCATTTGAGCAGCTTGATTAGCTTGTGCTGCTTGTAGACCTCTTGCTTGGTCCGCTTGGAACGCTTGTTGAGCTTGTTGGAAAGCTCTTGAACCACCTTCAGCCTGTATCTTATTCATTAAGTCTTGTGTAGCACGGTCTTGTTCTGACTGCAATAAAGCTTGCCTACCACCACCAAATGTACCACGACCTATAGATGCTTGAGCTGCTCTATTCTTTTGTATATCAGCTAATCTTTGAGCTTCACGTTTTTGAACATCAACAACAGCTTGTGTATATGGGTCCATATAACTTTGAGCAACACCAGGTTGAGTAAATTGACCTGTCTGTATTTGCTGTGGAGTAATAGTACCTGGCTGATAACCCATAGCTTGAGTTAGCCCTGTTTGAGCTGCTGTACCTGCTTGTTGACCTACCGTACCTAATGTACCTGCTGCAGTACCAAAAGCACCTGGTGTAGTCATTTGTGAAACTTCTTGTTGAACTGCTTGTTGTTCTGTACTGAATGGAGCTACACGTTGTCCTGTATATGGTTGGAATTGTTTGACACC
>Ga0222718_10003817_pt1 | contig 12766 bp, 23 predicted proteins | sample C33_27DmetaG_FD_165045 | JGI IMG/M metagenome (GOLD analysis project Ga0222718, IMG submission 165045) | Estuarine water microbial communities from San Francisco Bay, California, United States - C33_27D | ecosystem: Environmental > Aquatic > Marine > Unclassified | place: USA: California... | reverse complement strand
GTTTCTGAAGCTCGCACAGGAAATACACATACAGAATTACCTGGGGTCTAAGCTCTACGATAGGATTGCAGACGACATCCTGGCCGGGACACTTACTAATCCGTATTTATTCCTGGTCGATGAGTATATTAAGCCGATGCTTATTCATTTCGCTATGGTAGATTACCTGCCTTTTGCAGCGTATACGGTTGCCAATGGTGGTATTTATAGACACAGGTCTGAAAACAGCGAGACAGCCACTAAGGAGGAAGTAGATTACCTGGTTGAGAAGCACCGGGGCTTTGCTCAGTTCTATACAAGACGGTTCATTGACTATATGACGTTTAACCAGGCTGACTATCCTGAGTACAATGCTGCTACCAATGAAGATATGTATCCTGATCGTATGGCTAATTTTACCGGCTGGGTACTATGAAACGCCAAAGCAGGCCTAAAAATAAGAATATAATGTTGCTCAAGCGGTTTCTACAGAAAATCGAAGGCAAGAATAAAAACGCAAAAAATGAGTCTTGAGGATTTAAAGATATACGGCATAAATTTCGGAAGCCTGGCTATCAGTATGACAAACATAGACGTGATATTAAAGCTCCTTCTGTTAGTAGTCACGATTGGCTACACGATTCACAAGTGGTACATAATGTATAAAGGACAAGAAAATGATTGACGAGAAAGGCTACGGCGCGATATATGGTTCAACCTGGTGGGGTTCCGGGTCGGGATTAAAGAATAACATTAATTGGGGTTCAGCGATGTTCTATATCCTGGATCCTGCTCAGCTTCAGCGCAGGGTATATTTAGATGGAGGGACTATTGAGGCGTTTCAATGCGTAAGTAAAGGTCTTAGGACTTTTCCAAAAGCAGATTTAGGCAGACAATTATTCGATGCTTACGATGCAAGGTGTGAGGCAGATAGTGGAGATACAGAGGCAAGAGTTTGTACTATTACCGCAATAAATGACTTATTGTGATATTATATATAAAAAACTAAAAAAAATTAGATATGTCTTTATACAATGACGCAAGTTTGGTTTTAATTCCAAGCGGTTACAAAGAGGGTAAATTGTACTCGATTAAACCTACCGATGGTGGTGGTGATTTCACATTTTCACGAGCAAGTTCAGCGACAAGGGTTAATTCAAGTGGGTTAATTGAAAAGGAAACGCAGAATTTATTATTGCAGTCTAATCAATTTGATACGACTTGGACAACATCAAACGCAAGTATTACTGGAGGACAGAGTGGTTACGATGGTTCTTCGGATGCTTGGCTTTTAAGCAAGAGTGCTGCGGGTGGTAGACTATATCAAAACCTTTCAGCAAGTGGTATTTTAACTTTTAGTGTTTATATGAAGGCAAACGCTTCTACTTGGGCGTTAATTCAAATAGATGGTAGTTCTAACGATGCTTATGCGTATGTAGATTTGCAAAACGGAATAATTGGTACTACATCATCATCAAACATCATTGAGGGTATTGAAGATATTGGCGTTGGTTGGTATCGTGTGTTTGTAAGTCTGAATGATGTTGCAACTCGTGTAAGAATTTATCCCGCTGACGGGAACGGAACTGTAAGCGCAACAAGCGGAAGCATATACATCCAAGATGCCCAACTAAATCAAGGGTTAGTCGCAGACTCATATTTAGAAACAACCACAACGGCAGTTTATGGAGGTATTACAGATGATTTACCAAGACTTGACTACACAGATGCTTCTTGTCCTTCTTTGCTTTTAGAACCGCAGAGAACGAATCTTGTGCCTTATAGTGAGTATGCTAATGGTTGGGCTACAAATGGTACTGGTTCGATTACTGATAATGCTGAAACATCCCCAGAGGGTTATATAAATGCATTTACATTAAATGATACATCAACTGGCACATATTATCGTATTGAAGAAAATATAACTCTATCTTCTGGAAACCATACATTTAGCGTTTTTGTAAAAAAGACAAGCGGTGCATTATCTCATTATGCTGGGGTACAATTAGATTCATCTCGTAGTTATGTTATTATAGATACAACCAATGGAACATATAATGAGGCATCTGGAACTGCGAATGACAACGTAACGATTGAGGATTTTAATTCAGATTGGTGGAGGGTAATAATTACCAATAATATTACGGCTGGTTCAATTAGAATCGCAATATGGCCAGCACTATCTGAAAATGGAACATCTATTCAAACAAGTGCAACTGGCGAAAATTCTTTCTATGGCGTTCAACTTGAAGAAGGATACGCAACAAGTTACATCCCTACCTATGGGAGTGCCGTTACCAGAGTTGATGATGCTTGTACAAATTTTACCTTTAATGATTTACAAACAACAGATGCATCTCTATTTGTTGAGTTTAATTATACTACTGGTAAAAGTGGTGATTTTAGATTTGTTTTTAACACTGAAAATTCAACGAGTGGCAGTTTAGATGCTATTCAATTAAATAGTACGGCTGGCGGTACATCATTTTCTTTTAATATTACTGGGAGTGGAGTTAGTTTTTCAACGCTTTCGTTTTTGAGTGGCACAAATAAAGCACTTATTAAATTTGAGCGTTCAAGTGGTGCAGTAAAAACATTTTTAAATGGTACTCAAGTAGATTCTGGAACGGCAAGTTCAATACCTCAAATTCACAAAATATCATTAGGCGCAAGGATAAATCCGTTTGCTTCTTTTAATACTGATAGAGAATATGGTGATACAATAAAGCAATTTTTAGCATTCCCAACGGCATTAACAGATTCAGAAGCAATAGCATTAACACAAGTGTAACAAATACACCTATGATAAGAACAAGGGTAAATCTTTACATAAGAAACACAATAAGATAAGATAATTAAAAAAACTATACAGATAATAAATTATGAACACATTCAGAAAATATAGTTTTGGCTCTAAAGGTTCAGCCACAACAAAAATCAATGCGTTAGGCGTAGATGAAGAAGGGAATCCAACACACAATCACGCAATAGTAAGACTTGGTAATTTAGTCGTTACCCCAGCAGAGATTGACGAAGAAGGAAACGTAATAACAGAAGCGGTATTGACAGATACATATCACGTTGATGTTTTATGGGATGGTGATCCTGATGAGCATTGGGAAGATTTTACGATATGGTGTGCGCCTGTAGGAGTACATACCTTTGGTTCTTCTTCTGCGATTGCTGAGTGGACACAAAAGTGTAAAGAATTACATCCTGAGTTTTTCCCTGAACCTGAAGAATTAGTATGAGCAATCCTGCCCTTGCATTAATACCAAGTACGATAGGCACAAAGGTCTACTCAGCGATCCCTGCAGATGGCACAGGTGACTTTACTTTTACACGTGCCACCTCAGCCACTAGGACTAATAAAGATGGCTTAATAGAGGCCGTAGATTCGGGTGATAATCGCTTAGACTACGATGGATCCTGTCCTCGATTGTTGTTAGAACCTGCTCGGACTAATATTGTAACGTATAGCGAAAATGTCATTAATTACTTAACTAGTAGAAGTGATACGACCATAACCTACGAGTACGGCATATCTCCTGATGGGACTTTAAATTCATCAAGAATACAATTTGCCGATTCAACGGCATACGCATCTCGTACGGTGAGTATTTCGTCTGAGCATACTGCGAGTATTTACGTTAAGGGTGTGGCCGGTGAGACTATTATGTTCGGCTTCAGTTATAGCTGGACTGCAGGTAGTATTTATACGCTAACAGGCGAGTGGCAAAGAATTACTTATACAGGAACGAGCGGAACGCAGATATTCTTGTCCTCTTATGGTTTGTCTACAGCACGAGATTTTGAGGTGTTTGGATTGCAATTAGAAGCCGGTCCCTATGCCTCTAGCTACATATCGACTAATGGTTCTGCTGTGACAAGAAATAGCGAGAATGTACCTTTTCCTGCGGTGTATAATTTTGGCACTTTAGGCGATGGAGAATCAGGTACTTTAGTTATCGAAACTGATGTTGTAGGTATTGATAATAGGTTAAATATTTTAAGTCAGGGGGGTAGTAGTAATTGGTTTTGGGCTAATTCAGGGATTTTTTATGTGTATCACACAGGCGGAGCATTAGCATTTAATATGGGTACTGCAATAGGTCTATTGGTTGGCTCTACTATTAAGATTGCTATCAGGAAAGATGGGCCTTCTGTATCGGTGTTTTACAATGGTATACTTAGAGATACTCTTGATATGGGTACTGATTCTTTTCAATATGCAAGTCATCTTGCTACATATACATCCTCTCAGGGCGTAAGAAAAGTTTTAGAATATGATACGGCTTTAAGTAATGCCGAATGTATAGAATTAACAAGTTAGATATGAAAATAGGTAAGTACGAATTTATTTCTAAAGAGCAGGCTGATTCTAAGATTGAATCCCTGGGCACGGTGACCGATGATGAGGGTAACACTTATCCTTCGCACAATCACTCTGTCGTAGCTTTGGGCCACATAGTATTGACTCCTGGCGTTTATGATTCAGAGGGTAATGAGACTCAAGCTCCGGTCTTATCTGAAAAGTATCACGTAGATGTCTGCTGGGACTTAGATGATACTATCGATGCTGAGGGTAATGTAGTGCCTTGTGACCATCCTTTTGGCTGGAAGTCTTATGCTGTTTTTCCTTCTGATAATGGGGTGCATAGCTTTTACGGATTAGACTTTATTAATCACACATTTGAATGAGAAAGATTAACAAGATTATAGTCCATTGTTCGGCTACTCCTGAGGGACGTGATGTGAGCGTTGAAACGATTCGTCAGTGGCACCTGGATCGGGGCTGGTCCGACATCGGTTATCACTTTGTAATTACATTAGATGGAGAGGTACACGAAGGCCGGCCTATTGAAAGATCCGGGGCGCATACCAAAGGTCATAATTGGGATAGCATTGGGGTGTGTTATGTTGGCGGTGTAGAGGCTGAAAAAAAGCACGGTGACTGGGTTCCTAAAGACACCAGGACTCCTGCTCAGAAAGATGCTTTAGATGATTTGCTTTGTCAATTAGTCGACACTTACGGAGGTAAGGTTTATGGACATCGTGATTTTAGCACTAAGGCCTGTCCGAGCTTTGATGCTAAGACTGAATACGATTATTTATGAATATCATCGAATTAAACATATCTGAGAGATTCGCCATTGGTCCGCTCCTGGGCTGGAGTATATTTGGCCCGGATGAAGAAGAGCCGTACTACGAGCTTAATGTGTACCTGGTGTTTTTTATGATACACGTAACCTGGGAATATGCCTAAGAAAAAATTTAAAGAAACAAAGGTAGGTCAGTTCCTGGTCGGTAAAGGTGGTGTTTTTGACACGATTGGAGACGTTTTGCCCGATAAAGGATTTTTAGGCGTTTTAAAGAACCTTATTGACCAAGATGATGCTTTGCCACCACAGGACAAAGAAACGGCCTTAAAACTGCTCGAAATGGACTTAGAAGAGCTGCGAGGGGTTTCTAATCGGTGGGCAAGTGATATGACGTCAGATTCCTGGCTTTCGAAAAACACACGGCCGATGGTTTTAATATACCTGACTTTTACTACGACTCTTTTCGTGGTCCTGGACTCTACCGGTAATGCCTTCGCTGTGAATCTTGAGTGGATAGAGTTGCTCAAGACACTCCTGGTCACCACTTATGTCGCGTATTTTGGCTCAAGAGGGATAGAGAAATACAAAGCTCTGTCTTAGTAGAGATGTTTGTGGAATAATTTTTATACCTTTACAGGACTTAGCATTACTAATGCTTAGTATTAGCTTATTCTTAGCCTTAGCTAATGTTTAGTATAGTTATAATAGTTATTATAATTATTATATTATATATATATATATTTATATAGCTATATATTAGCTTATATGGTTTGAATCTTATAAAACACTTATGGACGTACGAATTGACGAAGAAATTAGACAGCAATGCAATAAAATCCTGGGCTATACTTCAATCAAAGACAAGGATAAGATTGATCGCCTGTTAGAGTTAAACGCATCTCAGTATTGTAACCTGGGTTTAGACTCCACAAAAACATCGCGCCTGGTGGCTGAGGTTACCAGCCGATATATTTACCGGTGCATTAAAGAAGTAGATGAAGACTTAGGCCGGTTTTTAATCCGGGCCAATGAAGAGTAAGCGCAGTAAATTAGTCGAAAAGGCTGACCGGGTTTTTTCAGAATACATTAGAAGACGTAACGCTGATTCTCGGGGCTTAGTCCCGTGCTTTACCTGTGGCAAGGTAGACCATTGGAAGAGTCAAGATTGTGGGCATTTTATGTCGCGTAAGCATTATAACACTCGATGGGATGATGAGAATTGTCAAGTTCAATGCAAGGGGTGTAATATTTTCAGGCACGGTGAGCAGTTCCTGTTCGGGGTGCACCTGGATAAATTGTACGGTGATGGCAAGGCAGAAGAATTACATTTCAAGTCCCGGATGATGGTGAAGCTCTCACAGGTAGATTTACAAGATATTATAGATAAATATTCAGCGTATTTGGTAGGTTTAGATTATTGATTATATTTGCATAGAGATTGATTTGTTCGTCATCTTAAATGTTAGATAGAAAGCCTGGGTTAGTTGGTACCTGGGCTTTTCTTTTTCCTGGTGTTTGGTTTTTTGAAATATTGTTTATAACTTTGCTACTCTAACATTAAATCATTTAGTTATGAACACTTCAATTAAATGCCTAAGGCCTGGCGAACAATACGTTAACGGCAGATCGGTAGTAGATGGGACGAGCTACAAATGTCCTTTGTATATCGATTATTACACACTTGTAGAATTTTTTGGTCCACCGACCTACGACACTCTGACGGACAAGGTTTGTTTTGAGTGGGTCCTAAAAGTCAACGATAAGTATCTTACGATTTATGATTGGAAGTATTACGATCCTGAGTTAGTTAAATCTGAATGTCAACAATGGCACGTAGGCGGTCACGAGGATTCGCTCCCGGCTGTTTTAGACTTAGTAATTTTTATTGAAACTAAAAGAGCTCAATATGACTTACAGTGAAGACCTTCGCAATATACACGAGCAACAGATAGCAGCCCTGCAAAGGGAGTTAAAAAAGTTGCTTGAAGAGAAAGCCTACCTTGAGGCTAATATCGAGGTGTTGAATAATAATTTAAATTTTTATCAGAATGAAGACGAGTAAAATCACTCACATTGAAAACAAGGGGACCTGGAGTAATGGTCAGAAAACCTTTAACCGGTTTCAGGTGTCTTTCGCCAACGGAGACAATCCTGTTTTTTTAGCTACCGGTGAATTTAAGAAAGATATTGGCGATGAGGTTCAGTATCAGATTAAGGATGAGAAGTACAACACAGCAAAGCTGGTTTTTACACCACCGGCAAATGTGGGTGCAGCGAAAAGCTTTTCTCCTAATCGGGACCAGGCGATAATTCGTCAGAGTATGGTGAAGGCCTCGGCTGACTTTCACGCGCACAGAACAAGTAGTAGCATTAATGACGTAATTCGTGATGCTCAGTTATTAATCGATTTTATAAACCAATAATTATGGCAAAGCAATTTGTAGACCCGATTGTGGTCAAGAAAGGGAATCAAGATTTTGTAGTAGTAAAGCTGGGTTTCCGGGCGAAAGAGTTCGCAGATTTTTTAATCAAACACAGAACGCACATTGAGGATAATAATGGGTGGCTTAATGTAGATATTCTGAAAGGTAAGAACGACCCGAACAAGTGGTATGCCTCTTTTGATGATTGGGTTCCTGGCAAAGTAAAGAGCACGGATCACTCTCCTGATAGAGAAGACCACTTTATTTAGATTAGTTATTTTAAATTTGGGGGGGCCGAAAGGCCTCCTTTTTTTATTCACATTTTTTTTATAACTTTAAACAATTCTAACATATGTTGATTAATTTCGAACAAACAATACAAAAACTGAATGACGTACGCACCGGTAAGATTAAAGAAGGTTTGTCCCTGGGCGTACCGGGTATTGATGAGCACCTGCGTTTTAAGTATGGTAATTTTAACGTGATTTTAGGTCACGCTAATGTCGGAAAGACTACCGTAGTATTATACCTGATGCTTTTATATACTTTAAAACATAAAATTAGATGGTTGGTTTTTTCATCAGAAAACGAAGCTTATAGTATCATAAAAAAGCTTATAGAATTTATGGAGCAGCAGCCTATCAATAAAATCGAAGCGGAGGTATTTAAAAAGCAATATAATTTCCTGAATCAATACTTCAAGTTCGTAGACTGTGATGACCTATTTACCTTTGATAAGTTACTGAATCTGGCCGAAAGTGTCAAGTCCGCTTGGGACTATCAAGGGTTTCTTATAGATCCGTATAATTCACTTATAAAAAACAGAGAGGTACTTAAGGGGATAAGCTCTCACGAATACGATTACGAGGCGACAAGTCGTATGCGCCTGTTCTGTAAAAATAAGAACGTATCAATATGGCTTAATACACACGCAAGTACTGAAGCTCTGCGTAAGAGGCATTCTAAGGAGGAATATTATGCCGGGCATCCAATACCACCTATGGCATCTGATGTGGAAGGAGGGGGTAAGTTTGTGAACCGGGCTGATGATTTCCTGGTTATTCATAGATACATACAGCACAGCAGCGAGTGGATGTTTAGTCATATACACGTCCGCAAGGTGAAAGATATAGATACCGGTGGTCGGCCTACTTCAATGGAAGAACCAATTAGACTCAGGTCGATTCGCAATAATGTGGGGTTTGAGATTAATGGGGTAAATCCTCTTAAGCCTGTAGAACATAAATTAGAAGACGAGATACCATTTTGAAAATACTTGAGTTATTAGGGCGTAAACACAAAACCTGGGTTGAGGTTACAATGAGCTTTGGCCTGGATAAAGATCGGGCCGAGGACATCGTGCAAGATATGTACATTAAGATACATAATTGGCTCGAAAAGAATGACCGCAATGCTACAATAATGTACAACAAAACTGAGGTTAATTATTATTTCGTTTTTAAGACCCTGAGGACTTTATTCTATGATGCTGCACGAAAGGCTAACAGAGCCAAGAAAGTCCCGGAGATGGCAGCTGAGGACTTAAGTGAAGATTATATTTATGACCTATTAGACCAAGAAATTAATGAAAAGCGCATACGTCAGGCGTTAGATGAAATGTATTGGTATGATAAAAAGGTTTTTGACCTGGTTTACAATCAAGGCTGGTCGATGCTCCAGCTGTCAAATATCTCCGGAATATCATATTATTCGATTTATCGTACCATACAGAAAGTAAAAAAAACCTTAAAAGAACAGATATGCAAATAAGATTTGGAGATTTTGTATTCTTTATAACTAAGTACACTGGGGTTCGCTGGCTGGTAAAGAAAGTGGCCTCCTGGTTGGGTTATGAGGATTGCGGTTGTGATGACCGAAGAGATAAGTGGAACATTGAAATTAAAAGAGATGGATAACATAAAAATGTCTGAGCCTGATTTCCTCGATTGGACTGAGTTCCGGGGTAAGAACAGCAGCGTAATTCGCAAGGATGAGATAGATTTAGTGGTAAATCTTCACGCTAAGTATTTTAATCACAAGGTGTACTATCCCTGTTCGTGTAGTCCTAAGACTTACAACGATTGGATTAAGAGCTTGAACGAAATATATGATAATGGGGTATCTCGATAATATACACGAATGGGAAAAATCGGTTGTACTCTTACTAAATTTCGATGGCTGGGATTTAGAACATACCGGCAATGGTATGGAATATTATGATGCTATAGGCAAGACTCCTAAGGGTCACGATTGTGTTGTAGAGATGAAATTTCGTGACAAGTATTATTATGATAAGATGATTGAAAAGGATAAGCTTGACAGGCTCCTGGCTTTGGATGTGGTGGCTTTATACTTTGTGGCAGATCCTCGAGGTAATTATCTGTTTTGGCTGAATAATCTTAAATTGCCAGCGGTCCAGCAAATGTATTGCCCAGCTACTACGATGTGGTCCAAGAAGAAAATCAAAAAAGACTGTTACCTTCTTAGGGAATCTGATGCCTCAATTATTAACATTAATGAATAATTTTTTAACTTTGTAAACTAACATTAAAATGATGAACAATGAGTCAATTTCAAAAATTACAATTACAAGCTGACATTGAGCACTTCGCGGACTTTGAATCGCTGTGTCACATTCTTTTGTCCTGGTCTAAAAAATCAGACAATCCTGAATTAACCAAAGTGATTAACCTAGTAAACAGGATGTCCTTTTACATTCACGACCTTCAAGAGTGGCGTAGGTTGTCTTTAAAGACGTATGAAGAATTATCCGCTGATAAGCTCCGGGCGGTCGATCGTGCAAGACGTGCAGAATCTGAGCTTGATGAATTACAAAATGAAGTAAAACGATTAAAACAAATATCTAACTTATGAACATTCAATTACTCGACGGGTCATCTTGGGATAAGACAGACCTGTTAACAAAGATGCAAGACGATAACTTTTATTATGGCGAGTTGAGTAGCCTGGCTTTGAGCTCAAGCTCAGTAAAAGACCTTTTAGACAGCCCCAAGACTTATGCCTTCAAGCGTAACTATCAGCAAAAAGATTCTCAGGCACTGCGCGATGGGTGGCTATTCCACACGGCTATATTAGAGCCTGATGTCTTTGAAAAGCAAATATTCGTAGACGTGCAAAGTAAAAATACTAAGGCTTATAAAGAAGCTGTAGCTGAGTTTGGCCGGGTCTTTACTATCAAAGAGAAGCACGATGCTGAGCGTTTAGCTGATGCCTTCTATCGCACCGAGATGAGTTTAAAGTACTTATCCGGTAGTCAGTTTGAGGTTCCGATGATAGGCCTGGTCGATGGTTATCCATTCCGGGGCAAGGCTGATGTCCTGGGCGATGGTCGGATAGTTGATTTAAAAACTACTACCGATATAGGTGGGTTCCATTACTCCTGTAAGAAGTATCATTATGATTGCCAAGTTTACATTTATTGCAACCTGTTCGGTATTCCGTACTCAGAGTTTAAGTTCCTGGTAATTGACAAGGGTAACTTAGAGATGGGCCTGGCTCATTGCTCAGAGGAGTTTTACGAATCGGGTCGCAGAAAAGTGGCTGATGCAATCAGTAAGTATAAGGCGTTTTTCGAAGATGGCGCAGATTTAGATAACTATTATATTGAATTTACATTATGAAATATTACACAGAAACAGCTGAATATATTAAAAAGGCCACCGGCATAGATATATTTAAAAAAACGCGTCAGCGTGAATATGTAGAATACCGAGCGTTATATAATTACATCTTATATAAGATTAAAGGCTTATCCCTGATGCAAATTGTAAGAATATACCAAGATAATGGCAAGCCGTATAACCACGCAACAGTGCTTCATTCTTTGAAGATGTTTGACATTTACAAGACTTATAATCATAAGTTGCTGCCGGTGTTGGATGAGTTGTGTTATGAGTTGTATGGATCCCTAGATAATGAGATTGCATATATCAAGAATTCGATTTCTGAAATGAGTTCGGGTCAGATTATACAGGTGTCAGATATGATTAAAGAAATGCTAAAACCAAGTATAGATGAAAATACAAAAAATATCAAAGTGCAAGCTGAGCTTATTGAAGCCTAACCCGGATAATCCGAGAGTTATACGCGATAGTAATTTTAAGAAGCTAGTCGATAGTCTGCGAGATTTCCCTGAGATGTTAGAGCTTAGGGAGGTCATCGTTGATGAGGATTATTTTATCCTGGGGGGCAATCAGCGTTACCTGGCTTTAAAAGAGCTGCGCGTTAAGGAGGTTCCTGTTTTGCAAGTAAGTGGCCTGTCAGACGAGCGTAAAAAAGAGTTCGTAGTAAAAGACAATGTTAATTACGGAGTTTGGGATTGGGACATCCTTGGCAACGTATACGATCCTGGGGACTTGAAAAAGTACGGTCTAAATGTGTGGCAGCCTCAAGAGGCCGAAGAAGGTATGGATTATGATTTTGAAGTTGAGAAGCCTGCTAAGCAAACTGAATCCGAGCCTGGTGAGAAACCTGTGGTATACGTAGTAGAGTTTGATATTAATGATTATCCAGCTGCCTATACACTATGTCGTGAGATATTAGAGTTGGGTGGCTCTGTTGGGGACATATTAGTTAAACTTTTAAAAGACAATTATGAAGATTAGCATAAGTCGGCTTACGCCTAAGATAGACAATCCGCGTATTATTGATACGCACAAGTACGAGACCTTGAAGCAGTCGTTACGCGAGTTCCCTGATATGCTGGAAATGAGGCCGGTGATTATAGACGAGGACTTTAATATCCTGGCTGGTAATATGCGATATAAAGCCTGGGTAGAGTTGGGCCACAAAGAGATTCCTTACAAGAAAGTTGAAGGTTGGGATGATAAGCGTAAAGAAGAGTTAGTAATCAAAGACAACATAACCTTTGGTGAGTGGGATGAGGCTGTGATAGAAGATAAGTTCCCGATGTTTAATGATTGGTTTGGCAAGCCGACCATTGATTATTCAATCCTGGACTATGAAGACCTGGAAGACGAGATTGATAATTATGAGTCTAATGTCAAAAAGGCTATGCACATTCGGGTCGATATGTCAAAGGATGATGCTATTATGTATAATAAGCACTTTAGAGAGCGAAACATATACGTAGGAGGGTTGCTGTTAGAAGAATTGAGAAACATCAAGAGCAGTTATGAAAAGGCTTGATTTGGTTAAGGTTGAACACTCAGTTCAAGTGGGTGATGTGTGCGATTACATAGAGCCTAATGTCACAGAGGATTCTCTGTTTTATGATGGTGA
>Ga0222718_10003816_pt1 | contig 12766 bp, 9 predicted proteins | sample C33_27DmetaG_FD_165045 | JGI IMG/M metagenome (GOLD analysis project Ga0222718, IMG submission 165045) | Estuarine water microbial communities from San Francisco Bay, California, United States - C33_27D | ecosystem: Environmental > Aquatic > Marine > Unclassified | place: USA: California... | reverse complement strand
AGTGAGAAATTCAATCGCTCTTGAGCGCAGCTGCTCCTCGCTATCGGCCTCAGGCGAGGACGAATCCCACATCAGGGCGTTCATCCCCGTCGCCGGCACGGGCGTCAGATTGGTCTGCGGCGCTGTCAACAACACCCGTCGAAACGGTGACCGTATCGCCTTCGAGATACCGGCCTTCGAGCACGGCAAGTGCGAGCCGATCGCCGATCTCGCGCTGGATGAGCCGTTTCAGGGGGCGGGCGCCGAACGCCGGATCGAACCCGTAACTGGCGAGCAGCGCCTTGGCATCGTCGGTGACGTGGAGCTCGAGGCGACGGTCGGCGAGCCGGCCCGCAAGATTGGCGAGTTGGATGTCGACGATCTCGACAAGGTCGGCCTCGGTGAGCGCACGAAAGCGAACGATGTCGTCGATGCGGTTGACGAACTCGGGGCGGAAGAAGTCTCCAGGTTCACCCATCAAGTTCGACGTCATGATCAGCACAACATTGCTGAAGTCGACGGTACGCCCTTGGCCGTCGGTCAGGCGACCGTCGTCGAGCAACTGCAACAGGGTGTTGAACACGTCAGGGTGGGCCTTCTCCACCTCGTCGAGCAGCACGACCGAGTAGGGGCGACGGCGGACGGTCTCAGTCAACTGCCCACCTTCGTCGTAGCCGACATAGCCGGGAGGTGCACCGATCAGGCGGCTGACGCTGTGCTTCTCCATGTATTCGCTCATGTCGAGGCGGACCATCGAGCGCTCGTCATCGAAGAGGAACTGCGCCAGTGAACGGGCGAGTTCGGTCTTGCCGACACCCGTCGGACCCAAGAACAGAAAGCTGCCGATCGGCTTGCTGGGGTCGGACAACCCGGCCCGACTGCGACGGATCGCGTTCGCTACCACCGAAACGGCTGCGTCCTGACCGACGACACGCTCATGCAGGTGCTCCTCGAGCCGCACCAGCTTCTGGACCTCGCCCTCCATCAGGCGGCTGATGGGCACGCCCGTCCAGCGACTGACGACTTCGGCGATGTCTTCCTCGGTGACCTCTTCTTTGAGCATCGAGTCGTGCGCTTGGATCTTGTCAAGCGTCCCTTTGGCCTCGTCGAAGGCCCGCTCAAGCGCAGGGATGCGGCCGTAACGCAACTGTGCTGCCACCTCGAGGTCGGTTTCGCGATCGACCTCACCGCGGAGCTGTTCGAGCTCCTCGTTGATTGCCCGGAGCTCATCAATTGCGTCCTTCTCACTCTGCCAACGGACGGTGAGCGCCGACAGCTCTTCTCGCAGGTCTGCGAGTTCCCGGTCGAGGTCGTCGAGGCGTTCCCTGCTGGCTGCGTCGGTCTCCTTGGCCAGCGCCAAACGCTCGATCTCGAGTTGCCGAGCGCGACGCTCAACGACGTCGATCTCAGTCGGTACCGAATCAATCTCGATCCGCAGCGAGCTCCCCGCCTCGTCAATCAAGTCGATGGCCTTATCGGGGAGATGACGTCCGGTCAGGTATCGGTCACTCAAGACCGCTGCCGCAACGAGTGCACTGTCTTGGATCCGCACCCCGTGATGGATCTCGTATCGCTCCTTGAGCCCGCGAAGGATCGCCACAGCAGCCTCAACCGACGGCGGCTCGACCAGCACCTGCTGGAAGCGACGCTCGAGCGCAGGATCTTTCTCGACATACTTGCGGTACTCGTCGAGCGTGGTGGCGCCGACCATGTGGAGCTTGCCGCGGGCGAGCAGGGGCTTGAGCATATTGCCCGCATCCATCGCCCCATCGGCGCCGCCGGCACCGACCACCGTGTGCATCTCATCGATGAACGTCACGATCTCGCCGTCGGCGTCCTCGATCTCTTTGAGCACGGCCTGGAGGCGTTCCTCGAATTCACCGCGGTACTTGGCGCCTGCGACCATCGAGGTGAGATCGAGACTGATGAGCTTCTTGTTCTCCAGGCTGGTCGGCACATCACCTTCGACGATGCGCTGGGCCAAACCCTCGACGATCGCTGTCTTGCCGACCCCGGGCTCGCCGATGAGGACCGGGTTGTTCTTGGTGCGGCGACTCAGCACTCGGATGACGCGGCGGATCTCCTCATCGCGGCCGATGACCGGATCGAGTTCGCCCGCTCGCGCCCGCTCGGTGAGGTCAAGGCCGAACCGTTCGAGTGCCTGATACTGGTTTTCGGGGTTCTGGCTTGTGACCCGATGGCTGCCGCGGACATCCCGCAGCGCCACGAGGAGCGCTTCCCGCTCGACGTCAATGAGCCCCGCAACCTTCCCAGCGAACGCGAGCAGCAGATGCTCGGTCGAAAGGTACTCGTCACCGAGATCTTGACGCGCCGTGTCGGCGGCTTCGAAGGTCTCGCGCAACGCCTTGCTCATCTGCGGATCCGAGCCGTAGGCCTTCGGCAGCTTGGCAATCACAGCCTCGGCTTCGTTGCGCGACGACACGATGTCGACGCCGACGCGATGAAGGAGCGGCAAGACGATGCCCTCCTCCTGCCCGAGAAGGACAAGGAAAAGGTGTTCGGGAACGACCTCCGGATGCGCTGCCGCGCGCACGGCGTCCGAGGCCCCCGTGAACGCTTCGGTCGTCTTGATCGTCCAACGATTCGGGTCGAGCGCCATGGATGGAAGACCTCCTTGCCTACCAGTCTACGGATGAAAACTTGAGTGCAATAGACTCAACTTTGTTCCAGCCCGTTCTATTCCCGCGATCGCCCGCCATCAAAAGGTCGACGCTACGGTCAGACCCGCATGAAGGTGTTGATCGACGCCGTACACCCGGCCGACGTTTGGACGCTGGGCGCAATAGAGGACCGTCTTCTCGCGAACGGAGAGGAGACACTCTGGATCTCGCGACCTGAGAAGGACTCCGTCGTCGAACTGATCGAAGCCCGCGGCCGTCCGCAGGTAAAGGGTCCCAAGGCCGGCACATCGAGGACCTCGCTCGCGTGCGAGTTAGTCGCTCGCGATTGGCGGGTGTGGCGCACCGTGCGGTCGTTCAAGCCCGCCGTGATCCTCACCCGCTCCCCTGCAGGCGTGCACATCGGGCGCCTCACGAGAACACCAGTCCTGTACGACACCGACGACGGCCACGTCGCAGGCTTGCTCTATTCCATCGCCGGACCGTTCGCCGACATCATCACAACTCCCACCGCCACCGAAAAGACCTACGGCAAGCCACACCGGAGGTACCAGGGCTACAAAGAGCTCTTCTACCTCCACCCGAACCGCTTCGAGCCCGACCCTGGCGTCCGCAACGAACTCGGCCTCAACCCCGACGAACGGTTCAGCGTTCTCCGGCTCACCGGTTTCACGGCCAGTCACGATACGAGCGAAGCCGGAATGAACCGTCAACAAATCGACCGCGTCATCGATCGGCTGTCGACCATCGGCCGGGTCCTGATCTCGTCAGAGCAGGATCTGCCACCCTCGCTTCGCGAACTCCGGATCCCGTCACCGGTAGAGCGCTTCCACCACGTACTCGCGGCCGCCGAACTGGTCGTTGGCGACAGCCAGTCGGTCTGCTCAGAGGCGGGCGTGGTCGGAACCCCGTCGCTTCGCTTCAACACCTGGGCCGGGCGCCATCCCTACCAGGTCGAACTCGAGGAACGCTGGGGCCTGACAAAAGCGTTCCACCTCGACGACGAGCCCAAGTTCTACGCCGAGCTCGACCGCCTGCTCGACGACCTGCCCGCCGCTCATGCGCGCCACGCCAAAGGGCTCGCCCGAATGCTCGAATGGGCATGCGACCCGGTTGATGACCTCACGGCGTGGACCTACGAGCTTGCCGCGCAAGCGATGCGTGGGCCGGACTGCGTGATTGCCGCAGAAGGAGGGCTCAGCGGCCTTTTCTGAGACTCACTTGGTGCGGCGGTAGATCGTGACGCTCTGATGGAGCGGCACGAGATCGCGTCGGTGCGCGCGATGAGCCTCTTCGACTGCGGACACCGCAGATCGCTCAGCTTCGGCAAGCTGGCCTTCGAGCTCGGCGACCCGAGCTTCGAGGTTGAGCACGCGCTTGACGCCTGCGAGGTTCAGGCCCTCGTTGGTGAGCTCTTGGATACGGCTGAGCAGGGCGATGTCGGCATCGCTGTATCGTCGGCTTCCACCACCGGTACGTGCCGGATCGACCAGACCCTTGCGCTCGTAGATTCGCAACGTCTGGGGATGCATGCCGGCAAGTTCGGCAGCAACACTGATCACGTAGACCGCTCGGGTGAATCGCTCGTCGTTCATGACATCTCCTCTCGTCAGACTTCCAGATGAGAGCGGGGCGAACCAGGCGATGCGGCGGCAAAGCTCTCGACCGCCGCTCGTTGCTCGTCGGACAAATGATCGGGAATGAGCACGGTCGCGGTGACGAGAAGGTCCCCGGCATCGCCGCCTTTGCCGCGCAACCGGAACGTACGTCCCGACGCTGTGCCCGCTGGGATCCGCATCTTGACCATCTCGCCGCCCAGTGTCGGGACGCTGATGTCGGCCCCCAACACCGCCTCGGGAATGGTTATCGGTACCTCGAGCGTGAGATCGCGACCCTGACGGCCGAAGAGGGTGTGGTCCTTGACCCGGACCTTGACGAACAGATCCCCGGGAGGGCCGCCGTACCGACCGGGCCCACCGCGACCCTTGAGACGGATCTTCTGACCCGTCTTCACGCCGGCAGGAATACGCACCTTGACATCGCGGGGTCGAACCTCGCCACCACTCCCCCGACAGGTTGGGCACGGATCGGTAATCAACGAGCCGCGACCGCCGCACTGGCCGCACGGGCGGCTCATCGAAAAGAAGCCCTGGTTGTCGTTCTGCATGCCGGACCCATCGCACGCACCGCACCTCGTGGGCGCGGAGCCGGGTGCGGAGCCGGCGCCATTGCACGTCGAGCACGTCGCCTCGGAGGTGAGGTGGATCTCCGTCTCGATGCCGTTGACCGCATCAGCGAAGTCGAGCGAGAGCTCGGTCTCGAGGTCGGCGCCCTGCTGCGCCCGAGATGTCTGCTGCTGGCGACCGCCGGCACGGCCACCTCCGCTGCGCCCGAACAGACCACCGAGAAGATCACCGATGTCGTCGAAGCCGACGTTGAAGCTTCCACCACCCGGTCCACCACCACCGAACATGGCACTCGTTGGGCCCATGCGACGCACGTCGTCGTACGACTTGCGTTTCTCCTCGTCGCCGACGACGTCGTAGGCCGCCGACACCTCCTTGAATCGCTCCTCCGCGACAGAGTCACCGGGGTTCGCGTCAGGGTGCAGCTCGCGGGCAAGCTTTCGATACGCCTTGGTGATCTCCTTACCAGAGGCGCTCTCTGCAACCCCGAGCACCTTGTAGTAGTCCTTCTCGAACCACTCGCGCTGCGGCTCGGTCATCACCTACTCCCGGCGTCCGCCTGAACTGCGCAAGGGCTCTCGGGCCTGATCGCCATCAGCCCCTCACTTTCACCATTGCGGCTCGCAGCACCCTGCCGTTCCAGGCGTAGCCGGTTCGCAGCACCTGAGCCACGACCGGGACAGCGTCATCGTCCTCACCCGGCTCACTCATCGCCGCTTCGTGAAGGTTGGGATCGAACGGGGCGTCAACATCAGCGATCACCTGCAACCCGGCCCGCTCGAGCTCGCCTCGCAGTTGTGCGGCGATGGGCTCGACGCCATCCACACCCTGCAACTCTGCGGCCTCACATGCGTCGAGCACCGGCAGCAGCGCCTCGGCAACACGAGACCCAGCCTGGGCCGCAACATCACTGTTTCGCTTCTCGGTCTGCTTCTTGAAATTGGCGAACTCTGCCGATGTCCGCTGCCAGCGGTCGAGGTAGTCGTCGCGCTCAGCGGTAGTGGCCTCCAGGGTGGCGACCAACTCTTCAACGGTCAGGGCCTGCTCCTCGCCGACATCCACCGAGTCGGCGTCGCTCCCGGCCGACTCCGACGAATCGACCGGGACTGTTTGCTCAGTGAGCGGCGACTGCTCGTCCGGAGAGTCGGTGGTCACTCTGCAGCCTCGTCGTCCTCGATGATCTCCGCGTCGACGACCTCGTCGTCGTCGGGTGTACCAGCCGAGGCCTCAGCTGCCTGCTCGGCGGCAGCAGCCTGCTCGTACAGTCGCTGACCAAACTCTTGGCTGGCGTTCATGAGCGCCTCGGTTGCGTCCTTGACCGCTTCCATGTCGGTGCCCTCAAGCGCCGTCTTCACCTCTGCGACCTTGGCCTCGATTGTGGCCTTTTCGTCATCGCTGACGTTTTCGCTCTGGTCTTTGAGCATCTTCTCGGTCTGGTAGACGAGGCCGTCGGCGGTATTGCGGATCTCGGCCTCTTCCTTGCGCTTGCGGTCCTCCTCTGCGTGCGCTTCGGCGTCCTTGACCATCTGGTCGATGGCGTCCTTGTCGAGCGAGCTCTGACCGGTGATGGTCATCGACTGCTCCTTGCCGGTGGCTTTGTCCTGGGCTGCAACGTGCACGATGCCGTTGGCGTCGATGTCGAAGGTGACCTCAATCTGAGGCATGCCGCGCGGCGCCGGAGGCAGGTCGACGAGCTGGAACTTACCGAGCGTCTTGTTGTACGCCGCCATCTCGCGCTCGCCCTGCAAAACATGGATCTCGACGGAGGGCTGACTGTCTTCGGCCGTGGTGAAGGTCTCACTCTTGCGCGTGGGGATGGTCGTATTGCGCTCGATGAGCGTCGTCATGACGCCGCCCTTGGTCTCGATGCCAAGCGACAGCGGGGTGACGTCGAGCAGGAGCACGTCCTTGACCTCACCGCGCAGTACGCCCGCCTGGACCGCAGCGCCGATGGCGACGACCTCGTCGGGATTGACCGTCTTGTTCGGTTCCTTGCCGGTCATGGAGGTGACCAGCTCAGCGACCGCCGGCATCCGGGTGGAGCCACCGACGAGAACGACGTGGTCGACCTCACCCTTCGACAGGCCCGCGTCCTTGATGGCCTGCTCGAACGGCTTACGAGTGCGCTCGAGCAGATCGGAGGTGAGGTCCTCGAATTTGGCCCGGGTGAGCTCGTAGTCGAGGTGGAGCGGACCAGCATCGGTCGCCGTCACATACGGCATGTTGATCTGCGTCGACGTGGTCTGCGACAACTCGATCTTCGCCTTCTCGGCGGCTTCCTTCAGGCGCTGGGCGGCCATCGGGTCCTTGCGAAGATCGACACCGTGCTCGCCGTTGAAGGTGTCGGCCAGCCAGTCGATGATCGCGTCGTCCCAGTCGTCGCCACCGAGGTTGGTGTCGCCGCTGGTCGACTTGACCTCGAACACGCCGTCACCAAGCTCAAGGACCGACACGTCGAAGGTGCCACCACCGAGATCGAACACGAGGATCGTCTGCTCGGTGCCTTCCTTGTCCAGGCCGTAGGCCAACGCGGCAGCGGTGGGCTCGTTGATGATGCGAAGCACCTCGAGACCGGCGACCTTGCCGGCTTCCTGTGTGGCGGTGCGCTGCGCGTCGTCGAAGTATGCAGGCACGGTGATGACGGCTTGCGTGACGCTGTCGCCGAGGTACTCCTCGGCGTCACGCTTGAGCTTCATCAATGTACGGGCGCTGATCTCCTGGGCGTTGTAGCCCTTGCCGTCGATGTCGATCGACCAGCTGGTACCCATGTGGCGCTTGACAGAGCGGATCGTGCGGGTGGGGTTCGTGATCGCCTGACGTTTCGCAACTTCACCGACGAGGACCTCGCCGTCCTTTGCAAAGGCCACGACCGACGGGGTCGTGCGGGATCCTTCGGAGTTCGGGATGACGACGGGATCACCGCCCTCGAGGACGCAGACGACGGAGTTGGTGGTTCCGAGATCGATACCGACGGCCTTGGGCATGGTTTTCGCTTCTTTCACTTGGACGGCGACGCCAATCAGCGGGGCCGCATATCGGGGGATTCAGACTGGAGAACCCGACGATACGAGGAAACATTCCCATTTACACCGAAAACTTGAGTGTAATCATGTCAAGTTTTCTGGGTGGCCGTTCTGGTGTGCGCCGGACGACACCGGCGCACACCAGCCAGGGGATCAGCTTTCAAGTCCGTAACCGGCAGAGCCGTGCTCGGCGACGTCGAGGCCCATGACCTCCTCCTCTTCGTCAACCCGCAGACCGAGTGTGGACCTCAGCACACCGAAGAGCATGAACGACGTGACACCGACCCAGGCAACGACGATCGCCACCATGACGAACTGCATCGCCAGCTGATCGAGACCGCCACCGTAGATCAGGCCCGCATCCTCACGACCGAGGAACGCGTCGTCGTACTTTGCGAACAGACCGATCGCCAACGTGCCCCAGATGCCGCACACACCGTGGACGGAGATCGCACCAACCGGGTCGTCGATCTTGATCGAGTCGAAAGCCAACACGGCGAACACGACGATCACGCCGCCGATCAATCCAATCACGAATGCCCAGAATGGCGTGACTGTGCCGACCGGGGCGGTGATCGACACGAGACCGGCAAGGGCGCCGTTCCCCGCCATCGCAACGTCGGCCTTGCCCGTCTTGGCCCAGATGATGGTGGTGGCACCGAGCACACCGGCCGCAGCGGCCAGGAGCGTATTCATCGCCAAGAACGAGAGATAGACGTCAGCGGCGAGTTCCGAGCCGGCGTTGAAGCCAAACCAGCCGAACCAGAGGATCAAGACACCAACCACGGCGTAGCCGATGTTGTGCCCGGGGATGGCCCGGGGTGTGCCGTCGGGGCCGTACTTGCCCAGGCGTGGGCCGATCATCTTCGCCCCGACGACCGCTGCGACAGCGCCCGTGAGATGCACGATCGTCGAGCCTGCAAAATCGGAGTACACCGCGTCGCCGATCGACATCTGAGCGATCCAGCCGCCGCCCCACGTCCAATGCACCACGACTGGATAGATCACGGCGGTCATGACCGCAGCGAATACCAGGTAGGTCGTGAACTTCGTTCGCTCGGCCATAGCCCCCGAGGCGATCGTCACCGCCGTGGCGGCGAAGACAACTTGGAAGAAAAAATTCGTCGCCGGGGTCAGACCAGCCGACAGGTCGAACAGTACGTCAGGGTCGGCGGAATCCTGGAAGAACAAATCGCCGAAGCCGCCGAGCCACTTGCTGCCTCCGCTGCCGTAAGCGATCGTGTAGCCGACGATGAAAAACATGGTCACGCCGATCGCCATGTCGGCGAGGTTCTTGGCCATGATGTTCGCCAGGTTCTTGGCCCGCGTCAGGCCTGCCTCGACGAAGGCGAACCCAGCCTGCATCAAGAACACAAGACAGCCGGCGATGACCAACCAGAGGTTGTCCATCACCGCCTGAAGCGTTTCCGGTGCCGCCCCCTGGGCGACGTTGGCAAAGAAAGCGGTCGGCACGTTGGGCTCCTTTTCAGCGGTATTCACCGCTCTTCAGCGTTACGTTCCGAACGGTATGGAGCCCAGTTTTCGCCTTCGTTTGCGCAGTGTTACTCGTTTGCGGCCACTTGCTGACTTCTTGCTGACAGCGAGTCGAGCAGGTAGCCCCGGCCCCGGACCGTCGTGACCCCGAGGTCGAGTTCACCCAACCGCCGCCGCAAGCGAGAGATGTGCACGTCGAGCGTATTACGTGGTGGGCGCTCGTCCGGCCACACCACGTCCATCAGATCATGGCGGCTAACGACCACTCCAAAACGAGCGATCAACGCGTCAACAAGCCGGTGCTCCACCGGCGAAAGCACCACCGACAGACCTGCATGGCGCAGCACTCCCTCGGGCGACAGTTGCGGAACGGCCTTGCCGCGAGCCCGCCCGGCAAGCGTGTCGACCCGTATACGAACATCGGACTGATCAGCAGGCAGGCGCACCCAGTCCTCCAATTCATCCGGTGGAACCGGAGGTGCCGCATCACCATCAACCACCACCAATCGAGGGACACCCGCCGCCCGCAGTTCGTCGAGCTGTGCCTTTGCTGCTGGCCATCGGATCAGTCGAACATCCATTTCGGCACCGTAGGGATCGAGCATTTCCTTTCTGTTTCGGGAACGTGAAGTACGACCTCGCCTGATTGCGCGGTGATCCGAGTGGGAGGACTAGATTCCAAACGTCATGCTTTCGCGAATGAAGCCCCACCACCTCGTCCGTCTGCTGGGCGTCGGTGTCGCCATCTTCACGTTCGGCTCGTACCTTGCGCCGTTCATCTTTGATTTCGACGACGACGAGGTAGTCACCCGCCAAGTCTTCGAGAACATCCCCGACGCTTTCAAGCTCGCCTTCTACACCGTGATCCCGTTGCTGCTGATCATTGGCGCTTGGGAGTTTTCAAACCGCGTAAAGAACTGGCAGCGGGGGCGTCCCGACAACCGTCGCACCACGCTGAAGAACGCCAAGAAGCGGGCCGAGAGTTTCCGGGCCGGTGTCTACATGCAGACGCTGCTTCGTGAACCCGGTGCCGGGATCATGCACTCGATGATCTACTTCGGATTCATCATCCTCTTGGGCGTCACCACAGTGCTCGAAGTCAACCATCAGCTCCCCACGAGCCTGAAGTTCCTGCACGGCAACGTTTACCGCGCCTACGCCGCCATCGGCGACGGGGCCGGCCTGATCTTCACGATCGGCATCGTGTGGGCGATCGTCCGCCGATATGGCCCGTTCAGCTGGCGCCCGTACCGCATCCGCATCAAGAGCAAGCCTGAACACGCCGTCATCCTCGGCGTGTTCCTCGCCATTGCGGTGACCGGCTATGGCGCAGAGATGTTCCGCATCGCCGAGCAAGGCATGCCCGAGTTCGAGAAGTGGAGTTTCATCGGCTACCCGCTCGCCACGCTCGTCGAGAACAACACCAGCGTGGCCGGCTGGCACCAGTTCTGGTGGGCCGCCCACGTCGTCAGCTTCATCGCCTTCCTGCTGATCCTTCCGACCACGATGCTGCGCCACATGTTCACCTCGCCGCTAAACATGTATCTCGCACACAAAGACCGCCCGAAGGGCGCCATGAAACCGATGCCGAATCTGGTTGAGGGCGACACCGAGCTCGAGACGTTTGGCGCCTCCGTCATCGAAGATTTCACCTGGAAACAACTGCTCGACACCGACGCCTGCACCATGTGCGGCCGCTGCACCTCAGTGTGCCCCGCCCACGCCACCGGAAAGCCGCTCGACCCCCGTGAGATCGTCCTGAAGACAGGCGAGGTCATGGCCCGCACCGGCGACCCCGCAGTTTCACCCCCCATCGGGGTCGACGACGACATCACGATCCCGGCCAACTGGATGTTCGATCGCATCACCCAGACTGAGCTGTGGAGCTGCACGTCGTGCAGGGCATGCGATGAGATCTGCCCGGTCAACATCGAGATCCTCGACAAGATCCTCGACATGCGCCGCTACCTGACCCTCATGGAATCCGACTTCCCGTCGGAGCTCGGTCAAGCGTTCCGCTCGATGGAGAACTCGGCCAACCCATGGGGTATGTCCCAAAGCGAACGGGCCGACTGGACCGCCGGCGTCGAAGGCATCAACGTCTTAGAGGGTGGCGATCCGATGGAAGCCGAGTACCTCTATTGGGTCGGTTGTGCCGGTTCCTTCGACGACAAAAACAAAAAAGTCACCCAGTCCATGGCGAAGCTGATGCAGCGTTCCGGCGTCGACTTCGCCATTCTCGGTCCGGCCGAGAACTGCACCGGCGACTCAGCTCGCCGTTCGGGCAACGAGTACCTGTTCCAGATGCTCGCCACCCAAAACATCGAAACGCTCAACGCAATGGGCGTCAAGAAGATCGTTACGCAGTGCCCCCACTGCTTCAACACACTCGCCAACGAGTACCCGCAGCTCGGCGGTCACTACGAGGTGGTGCATCACTCGCAATTCCTCGAGTGGCTCGTCGACCAAGGAAAACTTGACCTCAGCGAAGCCGAACTCGACGAACGGGTCGTGTACCACGACTCCTGCTACCTCGGTCGACACAACGACGTGTACATGGCGCCCCGCAAGGTGCTCGGCAGCCTCAGCGGCATCCAACTCGTCGAGGCCGACCGCAACGGCACCAAGGGGATGTGCTGCGGGGCGGGCGGTGCCCGCATGTGGATGGAAGAGGACATCGGCGAAAAGGTCAATGACGTTCGCGCCAAGGAGCTCATCGACACCGGAGCTGAACGTATCGCCACGGCGTGCCCGTTCTGCTACGTGATGATGGACGACGGCACGAAGGCAGCCGGCAAGGGCGAAGACGAGGTTCGCGTCACCGACATCGCCATGACAGTTCTCGAGGCCGTGGAGGCAGGCGAAGCTCGACGGGCCAAAGATCTCCATCGCTGAATCGGGCGAGACCGTTAGCCTCCGGGGCGTGTCGGACGCACCCCGCATCCTGGTCATCGACAACTACGACTCCTTCGTCTACATCCTCGTCCAATACCTCGGTGAACTCGGTGCGGAGCCGCTCGTCTACCGCCACGACAAGATCGATGTCGACGGTATCCGAGAGCTCGAACCCGACGGGATCCTGATCTCGCCTGGACCAGGCAACCCCGACGATGCTGGCGTCAGCATGACCGTGCTCACCGATCTCGGCGGTATCTGGCCGATCTTCGGCGTGTGCCTCGGCATGCAATGCATCGGTCAGGCCTTCGGCGGCGACGTGATCCGCGCGCCCCGGGTAATGCATGGCAAGACGTCCTTCATCCGACACAACGACAGTGGCGTGTTCCGGGCGCTCCCGAACCCGCTCGAGGCGACCCGATACCACTCGTTGATCGTCGATCGAAACACGCTCCCGGATGCCTTGGAGGTCACCGCCGAGACCGATGACGGCCTCATCATGGGCCTACGACACCGCCAGTACGACATCGAGGGCGTGCAGTTCCACCCC
>Ga0222718_10003815_pt1 | contig 12769 bp, 16 predicted proteins | sample C33_27DmetaG_FD_165045 | JGI IMG/M metagenome (GOLD analysis project Ga0222718, IMG submission 165045) | Estuarine water microbial communities from San Francisco Bay, California, United States - C33_27D | ecosystem: Environmental > Aquatic > Marine > Unclassified | place: USA: California... | reverse complement strand
AGTAACGGGCCGCTGGCGGCGTCGATGATATCCAGGTCGACACCCGAGTCGATGTTGGCCGGGATGAGGGGGTATCCGAGTTGCGACTCGGCGCGTTCCTCGACATCGTCGATGTACTGCTGAATCACCCGACGGACAGTATGCCGCGTCGTCGATGGGCGCTGATATCGCGAGGACGTGAGTACCGGGATGCACCGGGTTTGGTTGGCCGCGTTGGCCGCGTTGACCGCGTTGGCCGCGTTGGTCGCGTCGAACATGACGTTTTGTTTCTAACTTTTTATTGCTTTTAGATACCGTCAACATGTTCATTGAGTCAACTTTTTTATTGCTTATAGATACCGTCAACATGTTCATTAAGTTCCAGTCCACCATCCTCGCCATTGCGCTGTTCATCATCATCAGCTCCAAACCAGTCTACGCACTGACGAATTCGCTGCTCCCCAACGTTGAAACCCAGCGGTACGGTGCACCGACGCGGGTTGGGTTGGTCATCCACGCTATTGTGTTCGCGCTGACGTTCACGTGGTTGAAAAAGCTGCTGAAGCGGTAAGATCGGCAGACCAAAATGATTATCTCGATCGACGGTAATATCGGTGCGGGAAAATCCGATTTGCTCGAATATCTGAAACGTATCGTCCCTGACGACGCGTCGGTCGACTTTTTTCCCGAACCCGTTGACGAATGGCACGAGCTCTTCGTCAAATATATCAAAAATAAGAAACAATACGCGCTCCCGTTCACGCTCGAAGTCCTCCGTCAATTCGGACGAATCCCCAGATCGCGCGCAACGCACCAAATCGTCGAGCGCAGTCCGCTCGCAACGTCACACGTGTTCAACACGATTCTGAAAAACGATGACGTGCTCGTACCGAGTGACGACACACTTATCGATTCATACATCACCGAGTACGGTTGGGTACCCGACGTCATACTCTTCCTCGATGTCGACAGTTCGACGTGTACGGACCGAGTCGAATCTCGCGCGCGCGAAGGTGAAGAAGCGATCGGGTACGAACACCTTCGTGCGGTCGAGTTCTATTATGACAAACTGCTCGCTAGCGACCACGTTAAGAACATTCGCATCGTACGATGCAAACAAGCCGCGTCCGAGACGAAGGACGCGTTTCATGCCAGGATCGGCATTCTCGTGAACGATACCCTCGCGCGCTCACCGCCGGATCATGATGTACAACAGCACCGCCGTCATCAAAACATGTAACACTACGAGCATTGCAATTGATTCCATCACCCGTACCTGGAACGCAAACTTGGTCGATAAGTGCGAAATGACCGGAGCGACGATACAATCGACTACCCGGGTTGTTACAATGTCGTCTTCGCACAGTTTTCCCGTTCGCTCGACGAGTTTGGTCAGCGCCTGGTCGATAAGTTCGTCCATTTTGAATCGGTACAAGAATAAAATTCTTTTTTGAAAAACAGACTCTTTCGAGCATTCGAATGACCGAATGACCGCACCGACTAGATTGGACGAGCTCTTATTCAACCGCGTCGATGGTGGCGACTTTGTCGAGTCCGTGGGCCGATGGATCGACGAGGCGTCGAACGATATTCTCTGCATCGAAGCAACGCAAATCGGATGCGGTGTCACGACCATGATCGAGTTATTCGAGCAAACCAAGTCCGATGTGGCGTTTGTCAAAACGCCGGTCGATACGATGAGTACACACAACGTCATCGGACAAAAAAACGTCATCGTCATCGACGATCTCGATTCGTTCACAACACACGACGTCCAGCGCGTCGCGACGTGCAACGAGCAGTGTAAAGTGCCTATCATCCTCGCGGGTTGGCATCGACGATGTACCCATTCGAAGATCCAGGCGTTACTGAAGCTGAAGCATGGCAAACGCGTGAAAACCATCCGGGCACCTAGACTGACGTCCGAGATCACCGTCCCGTATTTGGCGTCACTCGGTCACCCCGACCCGGGTCGTGCATGGAAGACGACGCACGGTGATCTGCGCGCATGCATCCTCTCGATCACGACGGGTGACGTGAACGAGACGTTCCCAGACGGAGTCGACGGATTGACCGAGTTACTCTCGGCACCGAGCGAGACGAACCCGCTCATGTACGACCAACGTGTCCGGATGGTCTCGTGTGATCCGACGTTGTTTGTGAACGGCGTCTTTGAAAATTATCCAATATGCGTCGACCAAACCGATATCGACGCGTGCTCTCGTATTCTCGATTCACTCGCGCACTGTGATTTTCTGGAAGCTGCAATGTACCGGAATCCATCGGTCGATTTACATGGCCACGTCGCTGCCATCGTCGGCGCCGTCCCGTCTACAACGAACGCACTGGGTCCATCCAAGCCGATTGAAACGCACGGGACCGTATGGGCAAGGTATAATCATTACGCGACGAAGCGAAAGGTTGTCCAATCGATCGCGCGCGCTGGTGTCCGATTCGACGATATCGCATTCGTTTCCGATATGACCATGTCGATGAGCGAACGAGGGATGACCGTACGCGATGCGTCGTCGCTCTCGGGGATCGACCCGGGGGTCGTGTGGTCATGTACAACGCTGAACCAACGTGCCGCCAAGCGGCGCAAGTATACGAGGTCGAAACATCGATCGGTTTTTACTCTATAAATTCACAAGTGGCGTCCAGTCATCGCGAATGCCGCAACGCGATTTTAACGATCGAGTCGAGCGATACCGAGTCATGATACGATCGGTACGTCGTTCGCATGACGTGATCGAGTCGCTTTGCATCGAGTGCGTAGTCCGTTGCAAGACGTGGAACCATCCTAGACAATGTATCGAGTCCGGAGTCGTATCGTTTCGATTCAGCCTCTCTCAATTTTTTTACGTATCTGGAGAACTTCCGCGAATCCGCGCGCGTCACACCCAATACCTCACGCTCCAGTCGGTCGAGTCGGGCGTGTTTGGCAGCGACGTGAACGCACGCAACGAGCGCAGCGTGGTTCGACGAGCGGAAGGCGTGTGACGTCGCCAGCACCGCGGCGTGTTCAGCGACCCGGTCGGGTAACCGGAGTGCAAACGCGATCAGATCGATACGTCGCTTCATCGTCTTTGAAATCTCTACGGGGTCGGTACGGACGCTAGTCGACTGTGTCCAAGGAACGGCATCGTCCGGTAGGACGAGGCCACAGTCGATGCACACGACACACCCGCGATCATCGATCAAATTCGAATGGTCGCAATGCATTACAATATATTGGGTATGGGTATATGGTGTAGGGTGTCGCAATGTTGAGCCAATTCTTTGCCAACCTGATCTTTGCGCTTCACATTTTCTTCGTGCTTTTTTACACACTCGTACCGTTCACGGACATTAAACGCCACCCAGAGCTTCATATCTTGCATTTGTTTACCGGACCACTCTTGTTCATCCATTGGCTAGCGAACTCAAATGAGTGCGCGTTGACACATATGGAGAGTATACTCCGCGGTGGAGTCGAACCGGAAAACTCGTTTTTCTACAACCTTGTCGATCCGATCTATCGACCGACGTCCGACGACGCGGTAAAGCAGTTCATCTGGGTCGTATCGATCGCGTTGTGGCTGGTGACGCTTGTTAAATTCATCAAGAATCCGTGCGTACTTACCGACTTCATCAAGACGGTGAAGAACGGTGGGGTTCACCCGGTCGCGGTCGATCGCGTCGTCATCGTGCACGAGCAGGTCTAAGCCAGCTTACATGACACTCGAGAAATTTTAAATCCTACCTGAATCTATAGCTGTAGCTCTAGCTATAGATTTTCCCGAGATATAAATCATGGGCGGCGCGTGTTCCGTCCCAGTCAAGCAAGTGTATGGTGTTCATGTCGGTACGACAGACGTCATGGAAAAGCAGACGAATCACGTCTTCGTCAAGGGGAGCTCTGAACCGGTCGAGAAGGAGGAGATGGTCCAGCGGCTCACGCTCACGTTCCGGGGGGAAGACGGGCGAACGTACACGATGACGAGATACTTGGCTCAAGGCGAATCGGATACGTTGACACCCCGTCTACATGGCCGCTTGAAACTGTACCCATACCTCGAACCACATACCGACGCGGACAATCGCATGGAAATCGACGACTTTATATCGGCGTTCACACCTGGACACCCCCAGGGCATCTGGCAGGACTCGGACGGCCGACTCATGAACAATAAAGGCAGACCGGTGTGTGACGACGCAAAGAAACCAAACTTTTTCGCTGACAACTTGCATATCATCAACGTCCTCGCCTGGGTACTGTCAGTCGGCGCGGTCATCACCATCGGCGTGACCACGGGCCCGATGGCCGCGAGCTCGGCGAGCTCGGCATGTATCGTGACCGTGCTGCTCATCTACCTCGCGCTCTTAGTAACCTTCTTAAGATCGTTTTAGAGCATTTCAAACGGGCAACGCATCGACCGAGTCGATCGGGTACTCACTTGGTGTGTACCGCATCGCCGGTGATGGTCCAAACGTTTCTACCGTGTTGATGAATGGGATGTTGAACGAGAGCTTGATCTTGCCGAACTTGATCAGTAAGACAATCAGCACGATCGATGCGAGCGACGAGGATATCAACGATATCATGGTATTACTCTTTGGCAAGATAATCCGAGTTTACTCAATCTCGAGTTCGTCGAACGTGACCGACCGGACGATCGGTTCGGAGCCAAGGTCACCATCCCACTCGACGATCGCGGCGAACCGGATCGACAGTTTCTTTGTATGCGCAACTGCACCGACGCTGACCAAGTTCCCGAGCGCTCCAGCCGAGACAATGTCATGGTAGATGATATTACCGAGCACGAATTCATGTTCGCTACCCGCACTCGCACGCCGACACATCGATTCGATAATGAAGCGCGCATCGTGCTCGGTCGTCTCGCCCAAAAAACTCATTTTCACGTCGTCGACATCGGGGACGATGGGTCGAACGAGATTCCGGAGTTGGTTATGCGGCGCGGTATCGAGCCCGATGATATTGGTCTCGACGGGTTGGGGACGCACTGGTGGCTCGACGCGTTTCCTTGATTTGATCAGGAACGCGATGACGGTGATCAGTACGGTCAGTGCGACGAGTGGAATGAAAAGGTGCATGTTGCTTGTATAGCATAACACAAGTTTATTTTACATCATGGATTTGTTCGTAATAGATTCATTTGCTCGGGACGTCGACGACCGCGCGGTCATCGTGAGTATCGGAAAAAACCGCGATGGACGAACGGTATGCGTCCGCGTCCCGTTTCAACCATCGTTCTCGGTGCTTGTGCCACAGTCAAATCCTTCGCTCGCTGACAAGAATAAGATGAAACGCCGCGTCCACGATGCATTCGATCCGTACAATAAGGGTAACGTCCGCCTCGAACTCGTCGAAGCTCGCCAATTCGTCGGGTACAGACGTACAACTGATTGGTTTGTGAAAGCGTCATTCTCAACGATCACCGCGTTCAAGCGAGCCAAGTACGCGGCACGTGATGCAAAATTGATCACGTTCGAAGCGGGCGTTGACCCGGTTCTCAAATATTTCCACGCGACCGGGTCGAATCCGGTCGGGTGGACTCGATTCGAATCGACGACACCCGTCGTCGGTGATTCACGCATCACCAAGGCGCACGTCACCGAGTTCACTGTACCGGGCCCGGGGTGCGTTTCGGATTCGAGTTGCAGCGATGTTCCCAAGCTCAAGATCGCGTCGTTCGATCTTGAGTGTTACTCATCGACCGGCAAGTTCCCGGACGGATCGATTCCGCGTGATCAGATCATTTCGATCGGGACGACGTATGCGTCACTCGACGGGAGTATCACGCGCCAGACGGTCCATCAGCTCGAGCATTGTGACGAGATCGACGGCGTCGACGTCCATGTCTACGATGATGAAGTCGACGAAATCAATTCGTGGCTTCGCGAGCTCGAAAACGAGGACGTCGACGTGATAATGGGCTACAACATCTTCGGCTTTGATCTCAAGTTCATTTGCGACCGGGCGGATGTGCTGATCTCGATGTCCACTGGCGATACGCGCCTCGAGCTCGGTCGATTCGGCCGGCTCGTCGACGGCGGTGGCGAACGAGTCGACAAGCAATTGTCGAGTGCGGCGTACGGCGACAATAAATACGTATACGTCACGGCACCCGGCGTCGTCCAACTCGATTTGCTCGCGATCTACCGGAAAGAGCTGAAACTCGATTCGTACACGCTCAATGCGGTATCGTCGAAATATCTCGATCACACCAAGCTGGATGTGTCGGCAAAAGAGATGTTCGAGTGGTACGCGACGAAGGATCGTGCGGGACTGACTCGCATGGCCGAGTACTGCGTTCGCGATACCGAACTCCCGGTTCGTCTGAACCAGAAGTTGTCAACGTTGGTCAATCAAATCGAAATGGCTCGCGTCGTTTGCGTCCCATTATCGTTCCTCAACTTCCGAGGGCAACAGATTCGGTGTTTTTCACTGATCGCTCGGTACGCCAACCAGCGGGGATTCATCGTGAACGATTGCGATAAAGTCGTCGATAAAACGGGCTACGTGGGCGCGACCGTCCTCACACCGGAGGTCGGAGCATACGTCAACGACTGCGTCACCTGCCTCGATTTCGCGTCGTTGTACCCGTCAATCATGCGCGCACATTCGATGTGCCCATCGACCATCGTCTTCGATGGCACGGTCGTCGACGATGGCACTGAGTTGTATACGATCGAGACGACACCGGGTCGGTTCGTTTCGTTTGCGCAAACGGGCGGGGTCGTTCCGAAACTGCTCGAGGATTTGGCGACATGGAGAAAACGCGCCAAAACCGATATGGCATCGGCGAAACAGCGCGGCGATACATTCGGCGCGGCGATGCAAAATGCCAAGCAGTTGGCATTCAAGGTCGCGATGAATTCGATCTACGGCTTCTTTGGCGCGGGAACGAGTCCAATCCCGCTCCTCGATCTCGCGAGCGCGGTGACGAGTACTGGACGTGATATGATTTTGCGAACGAAGCGGGCATGCGAAGAACGCGGGCATCGCGTCGTGTACGGCGACAGTGTGGCGCCCTATACCCCGATCCATATCAGATGGGGTGGGGTCGAATACGAACTCACGACATTTGAGCTACTCGCTGGACGTCTCGAATGGACAACACGCGATGACGGGAAGGAATATGCTGTACCGGCAGGTCTGGAGACATGGAGTGATGCTGGGTGGACGACCGTCCGCGCGGTCATTCGTCACGCGCATACTCAGCCCCTCGTTCGAGTTTGTACGCATACAGGAATCGTCGATGTGACGCGAGATCATTCGCTACTCCGCCCTGATGGGAGTATGGTGAAGCCGTCTGAGGTCACTGTCGGCGATAAACTCCTACACGCTCCGCTACCTTCTACCCAGCAGGGAGAGATGCCATATGCACTTACGGACAACAGGCTGTACTCATTTAGCAAGGCTTTGGGTTTCTTTATGGGAGATGGGTCGTGTGGTCGGTACCGTTGCCCGTCTGGTATGAAATGTACATGGGCCATGAACAACTCGGATCGAGATATGTTGACCGAATATTCGGCAATCATGTCTTCATTGTATCCAGATATACAATGGCGCATACTCGATACAATGCATTCGAGTCATGTCTACAAACTGGTGCCGAAATGCAGTCAATACGGGCGAATTTCTGAGTTGGTAGACGAGTGGCGCCAACTGTGCTATCGTGGGAACTCGAAAATCGTACCGGGGTTCATTTACAACGCGCCAGTACAGGTGATGAAATCATTCATTTATGGTTTCGATGATGCCGACGGCGATAAGAGTTCGACGTTCAGAATGGATCAGAAAACGCAACTCTCGGCAGCCGCTCTCTATAGACTCTATCTCTCGGCGGGGTATTCGGTTTCCATCACAACTCGACCCGATAAGCCGGATGTTTTCAGACTCAATGCGTCGAGACAAAAACTAAGGCGTGAACCGACCGGGGTCAAGAAGATGATGCCTGTGCAGTCTGCAGGTATGGTTTACGACCTTACAACAGACAACCACCACTTTTCAAGTGGCGTGGGAGAACTGGTCGTGCACAACACGGATTCGGTTTTTGTGGTCCAGAATCTCGGCGAAGCGAATCGGGTCGACGTTGCCAAACACATCGAAGCTGGGGGACAGCTCGCCGCCGAGCTTACCAGTACGTTGTACGCAGCGCCGAACGAGCTCGAGTATGAGAAAGTGAATTCGCCAATGCTACTGTTCGCGAAGAAACGGTACGCCGCCAAGATGTTCGAGTTCGATCCAACCACGCCAACGAAGATTGATATCAAGGGATTGCAGATCGTTCGTCGCGACTCGCCACCGTTTGTTCGGCGGGCGATGCAGCTTGTGCTGGATGCCATCATGGACGATCGTTGCTTCGATAAAGCGCTGAGCATGGCGCGTTCGTTTATCGGTGACCTGCTCGACGGGAAGATCCCGTTCGACGAGTTCATCGTGTCCAAGGCGTTGCGATCCGGCTATGCGAACCCGCAAAGTATGCCGCATTGGCAAGTCGCGCAAAAACGCAAGCAACGTGGCCGCGACCCACCGGGCAGCGGGGAACGCGTTCCATTCGTCATTGTCCGTTCACTCGAACATGCAAACGGGCTGATCGCCATGCGCGCCGAGGACCCCGTCTACGTGAAGGAGCATGACCTTGAGCTGGATTACCTCTACTACATCAACAACTGCTTGATCAAACCGGTGGTTGCAATTCTCGAGCTCGAGTACGGCTCGAAGACGCAGCAACTACTGCTCGAGGGCAACACCGAGCGGATCATGAAATTGCAATCCGAGTCGACATCTGAAAAACGCGAGGCGAAGCGACTCAAGTTTTTGAAGGATACGAAACAACACGAGATTACGACGTTTTTTAAACGAGTTTAAAATTGACTAGGCGACAATCTTCTTCGGGCGCCCGCGCTTAGCCTTGGGCTTCTCGATCTTCTCCTCCGGCTTCTCGACCTTGGCAACCGGCTTGGCCTTCTCGACCGGCTTGGCCTTCTCGACCGACTTGGCCTTCTCGATCGGCTTCTCGACCGGCTTGGCCTTCTCGACCGGCTTGGCCTTCTCGACCGGCTGGGCCTTCTCGACCGGCTTGGCCTTCTCGACCGGCTTCTCGACCGGCTTGGCCTTCTCGACCGGCTTGGCCTTCTCGACCTTGGCAACGCGTACCCTGGCCATTTTGCGCGGCACGTTAATATCGAGGAATTTCTTGACAGCATCGGCACCGTTGTGACACTGCCTCGTCTCCATGTCATAGATGGCGGGGACGTCGAGTACGAAATCTGGCATGTCGGCGTAAAAGATGTCGGGTGACGGAGTCCACTCGGTCAAGCGATCATCGATATCGGCGAGGGACATGCCACGCTTCGAGAAAATCGAGATGTTCTTCATTGACGATAGCTATATATGGTGTATGATACCCACAGATTAAAAAATAAATCATTTTTACAGACGAGTGACCCGAGGCCAGGACGGAACGTGATCGATCGGGATCATCCAGTTTGCTAGTGCGTCTTCGATCCGGGGGTTCGGTACGTATTCGAGACCGAACATGGTCGCGATCTCGTCGGGATAGAGGCCATGCACGCGTCGCGCGAGTTCGGATGCGAGTGGGGTTGTTAGATCGCAATCGAGGTAGTCGGCGATTCCGAGTAATCGTGCGAGGACGGGCGCAGGTTTTGCCGATACGACGAGTTCAAGACGTTGTGGGGACGACGTCTTGGACACATTGAAGAGACCGTATAGCTCACGGATCGATTCGGCAATCGGGATTGGGATGGGGAATATAGATCCATCGTTGAAGAGTCGCCATACACCACAGGACGCGGCGAACGCATCGCTCAAATCGACCAATTCACCGCACACGTCCCAGATCATCCAAAAACTTAAAAAAAAACAGTCTCTACTACCAGGTCGATTCAGTCGAATCGGTGCGGAGAATGGCGATTTTTTTAATGCCACGCTGTTGTAGGTTACTCAACCATGCTATCAGCTGCGGGCGTCTTACCTATTGCATTCGACGCGCTCGGCGTGTGCCATTTTCTCGTTGGCGACGACGTGCGTGGAATCGGCGCGTCTGATTTCGGCGGGAAACTGGACAAGCGGCTCGACCGGGGGTCGATCATCGCCACGGCGGCGCGCGAATTTAATGAAGAAACGCTCGGGATCGTCATGACGACGCGCGAAATGGAACGACGTCTCGTCACGTCCTCATTGTTCGTCGATGGGGCGACGCAAAACGGAAATACGTACCGGATGTTCATCGTCGAGATCCCGTTCGATACGACCGTCCCGTCGGCGTTTGAGCGCACCTCGGCGTTTCTCGAGTCGAAGAATTTGCACCGATCGACGATCGAGAAACTTGATGTCAAGTGGTTGCTGTTCGACGAGCTCATGAAATCCGGGCTCAGGAGCGTGTTCAAGTCGACGATCGAAAAAAATATACAACTCATTTCCCGGGTGGGTCGGTCGGGACCCGGTGTGTGGCACCAGATGGTTCATACTCGTCCAACAACCGATACAACCGGGTGAGCTCGATTGCGATTAGCCGGTTGAGCCTGGGGTCTTTACCGGGCGCTTCAGTGGCGTCGATCAATTTTGAGAATCTGGTCAGTGATTTCCTGGCCAATGCGTTCATCGTTGATATATAATTATATGATATTATAGTATAACGAAATGCCCGCAAAACTCACGACGACTGCACTCTGGACACCGGTCGCGCCGGCCGAGCGGGTTAAGAAACACCACGGGGTGGGGAAGAACCCATTGCGCGTGTCCTTGCACGACGGCCGGAAAAAATTGAGCTTGTTCTGGGACGAGTCGATCGACGGGGCGGGGGTCGTGAACGATACATGCCACCATCGGGGCGCGTCGTTGTCGAGTGGGATTGTCGGCTCGGGTTGCGTCAACTGTCTCTACCACGGGCATCCCACAAAATCGAAACGCCGTGACGTGATGACGAAAGACGGTATCGTTTGGTACAACGATACTACGTTTGAGTCGACCGACGACGAGGTTCATTCCAGTTGGGAATTCGACGAGGGACAGCGCGTGTTCGTGTACGAGCGCGAGTTTCCGGCGTGCAACGCGATCTACATGCAGGAGAATACGTGTGATTGGAAACACCTGGCACATATCCACGCGTTCAGTTTCACAGACGGCGAGCCGGACGTCGTCATCCACGACGATGGACGCGCGGCGGACTACGTGTACGATACAAAAATCCCGGGGACCAAGCTCATCGTCGAAAACGGATATTGGTCGACGTCGACGTGCTTGCGGTTCTTCACGAAACGCGACAATGAGGAACGTCAGCATCTGTTCTCACTGCATTTCGCGTTCGTACCCGTCGGCAAAGACCACACGCGCATCATCGTCCGCGTGACGCGAAGCGGCCTCTTGTGGATGGGTAAGTTTGGCGATTGGGCGATGATGATGTCGAACGAACTGCCGTTGATCGAAGACCGTGATATCGTCAAGTCGATTCCGTACGATCGGACGTGGAACGATGATCACCTCTGTCGGGACGACGCGTTCCTGAAATTGCTCCGGGACCACTGGGTCGAGTACTCGCCAAAACTGGTCCAGTACTACGCTGGGTACATTGGTGTCGAAACTGAATAGGAACGAATGAGAACGAACGTCGAATTGTATACTATACCATCAACCCGTTTGTAAATTACAGTTTTCAGTTGATATCAACAACTCAAAACAGGAGTGTCTAGCGACTGAGTTACAGTGGAGTCAAACGATCCATCTCGGTATCGCGAAACGCATCGACGTCACGGTCGTCGAGCTTGATGACGTACGATGGTGGGTCGTGCGACTCGTCGATCGAGACGATACGCGCGAGACGCGTTGAGTCACCGTCGGCGTATTTGACGATCTGTCCGAGTTCGAACGGATCATCACCGTCGTCGTCGGTGGCGTCGTCGTCGGTAGCGTCGTCGTCAGTGGCGTCGTCGTCGGTGGCGTCGTCGTTGGTGGCGGTGTCATCGCAGTCATCGCAGTCACCGCAGTCACTGCAATCGCTGCAATCGCTGCAATCGCTGCAATCGCTACAATCGCTACAATCACACCCGTGCTCGAGGACGTCGACGACGTACTCCATGCGCGCATCGAATTGATTTACCAACTCGATGAGTCGATCGAGCTTTTCGGTGATTGTATCGACCGGGTTGGGCGGGACGGTCGGTTGGTTGGTCGGTTGGTTGGTCGGCGGTGGGGCAGGCGCGTTGGGTGCGTTGGGCGCGTTGGGCGCGTTGGGCGCGTTGGGCGCGTTGGGCGCGTTGGGCGCGTTGGGCGCGGTACCCAAGTTGACGGGATGGGATGCGATATCGCGAAGGGCATGTCCATGGTCGAGTGCGCGACGAAATTCGGATGCACGAGAGAACGAACCAGTATTTGACGATGCGGTGACCGGGACAGCGTCGCGTACAGAGCGACCATCACCACGGTCATTTAGCACCTTTCGGCCATATTCAGGAACGAAAAGCTCGAAAAACATGATGTTATATATATATAAAATAATGTCCGGACACGACCTCCCAAACCCGGGTTATTTTTGTCAACCTACTGATTCGGGATCGCTAAACACTGTTTCGACGTCTTGAACAGGGATCTCCTCGGACCGTCCGGTTTGTAACACGTCCGCCCGGTCTGACTCGGGCAACACGCGGCCGAGTTTGTACATTCAGCGCCTTCGGGGAGACATTCTGGCTCGGGAGGCGGTGGACTCGGCGACTCGGGAGGTGGCGGACTCGGCGACTCGGGAGGCGGCGGACTCGGCGACTC
>Ga0222718_10003812_pt1 | contig 12777 bp, 14 predicted proteins | sample C33_27DmetaG_FD_165045 | JGI IMG/M metagenome (GOLD analysis project Ga0222718, IMG submission 165045) | Estuarine water microbial communities from San Francisco Bay, California, United States - C33_27D | ecosystem: Environmental > Aquatic > Marine > Unclassified | place: USA: California... | reverse complement strand
GTTCGCGAATTCGCGTACCTTGTCCTCCACATAAAATTACTACCTTCATAAATTCATCCTATTTGTTTTTTTTAACTCATGAACAATTAAAGTAACCGAAAGTGATATGATAAATGAGAATAGAGAAAGAATTAATAATAATTTACGATTTGTAGGCTCATCTTTATAAGTAGGTAAATAAGGTTCGTTAATAATTAAAAAAAGATCTTTATTTAATTTCATTTCTATTTCAGGCATTTCTTTCTGAGAGTATAAAGTACTAATAGTTTGTTCTAAGATTAATCTTTCTCTCAAAAAATTTTCATACTCTATTAATAATTTTGGTGATTTTTCATATTCCAAATTTTCTTTTCGAAAAGAAGTAATTGTACTTTGAATTTTAGATAAACTTACTTGAACTTCATCAAGCCTAAATTGAATAGACTTAATTTTATTTTTTTCTAAAGAATTTTTGTATGAAAAATACGAGCTCTCAATTTGTTCTAATAAAAGTGAACTCAAATTTTTAGTTATTGCTCTGTAATCTGATTTTACACCAATAGTAATTATTTGCCTTTTACTATCAAAAGACATTTTGAGAATTTCTAAAAAATGTGCATGCATTTTTTCAACATTATCACTATCAGCTTCATTAGCAATAAATGCTTTGAAATTATATTCTTCACCATTGGTAATACTTATAATCTTTTCAGAGTTGAGAAGTTGCTTAAAAAATGTATTTCCAATTATTATTTCTGATAAAATCTGTACATCCCTAGCTCCATCTGATTGATTTCCTAAAAATCCTCCCAAAAAAGACTGTCCTGGTATTGAATTTTCTTTTGAATTAATAAAAATTTTAGCATGGGATGTATAAGTTGGCTCTCTTAAAAAAAGCAAATAAAGCAACGATATCGTGGTTAAAAAGAAAAAAAACTTAGAAAATAAACTTTTTCTTTTAATTACAACTTTTAAAATTTCTTTTATTGGATCAAACATTATAAATATTTTTTCTTTAAATATTTTTGAAAATCTTCAGATAAATATACCAGGTTTTTTTCTAATTGTTGACTAGAAATAAAATTATTTTGAAATGCAACCTCATCAATTAATCCTAATCTATAATTGCTAGTTTTTTGTAATAATCTTACAAAAATTGAAGCCTTATGCAACGAATCAAAAGTCCCTGTATCAAGCCAAGTAAATCCTTCTTCCATAAGACTAACATCAATTTTTTCTTTCTGTAAATATAAGTTATTTAAATCAGTAATTTCGAGCTCGTTCCTTTTAGACGGTTTTAATGATTTTGACATTTTAACTACATCATTTGTATAAAAATATAATCCAACTATTGCAATATCAGACTTTGGCTTTTTAGGTTTTTCTTGAATCTCAATAACTCTATTTTTTTCTAATACAGCTACTCCATATCTTTCGGGATCAGGTACTTTATGACCAACAATGACACATTGGCCATTATTAGTTTTGCTAATGCTTGACTTTATTAGCTTTTGAAGATTTTCTCCATGGAAGATATTGTCTCCTAAAATTAAAGCTACATTATCATTACCTATAAATTCCTCTCCTAAAATAAATGCCTCAGCAATTCCATTGGGCTTATCTTGAATACAATACGTTAAGTTAATTCCGAATTGATTTCCATCTGCAAACAATTTTTTATAAGATTTAATATTAACTTTATCACTAATGATAAGAATATCTCTAATGCCGCCTTGCATTAAAGTACTTAAAGGATAGTAAATCATAGGTTTGTCATATATTGGAAGCAATTGCTTGCTTACATATTTTGTAAGTGGATATAATCTTGAACCACTCCCCCCAGCTAAAATAATTCCTTTTATAATTTACTCCTATACCATTTGATAGTTTTAATTAGTGCGCTATCGAAATCTGTTTTTGCGGAAAATTTTAAAATATTTTTTATTTTAGAAGAATCTATGGCATATCTAAAATCATGTCCTTTTCTATCTTCAACAAAAGTTATTAAATCAAGACAGTCATGCTCAAGATTATAATTTTCATTAATTAAAGAACAAATTTTTTCAACAATATCTATATTTGTTAATTCATTTCCACTACCAACGCAAAATGTTTCAAAAATTGATTTGGAGCGTTGATCAATAACTTCAAATACTGCATTACAGTAATCTTCAACATATATCCATTCTCTTACATTTAATCCATTACCATAAACTGGAATTTTATTCTTTGTGAATGATTTAGTAATAATAGTAGGAATTAGTTTTTCAATATGTTGATTGGGGCCAAAATTGTTAGAACAATTAAGTATAGTTGCAGGGAATTGGTAAGTTCTCTTCCACGCACTAACTAAATGATCAGATGCAGCTTTTGAAGCAGAATATGGAGAGCTTGGATCGTATGGAGTATCTTCTTTAAAAAAGCCCGTATCAGATAGATCTCCGAAAACTTCATCCGTTGATATATGAATGAAGTGAAAATCACTTATATCATTATCTTCATAATATTTTCTTGAAATTTCAATGAGATTATAAGTGCCAAGTACATTTGTTTTAATAAAATTTTGTGGGTTTGAAATAGAATTATCTACATGTGATTCAGCGGCAAAGTGAACAATAATATTAGGTTTAAAATCTAATACAGCCTTTTTTAATAAATCTTTATTGGTTATATCAATGTTACGAAATTCATAATTGTTTTGGTCTTCAATATTGATATTTTCTTGGTTGGACGCATAAGTTAAAGAATCAATATTCATTATAGATTCAAAGTTCTTTTTGAATGCAAGATTTAGAAAATTTGATCCTATAAAACCACATCCGCCTGTTACTAAGACTCTCATTAGCTTTCAATTAAATTATCAATTTGACTGCACAAGGCGTGTAAAAAAATTAAATGAATTTCTTGAATCGTTGATACAATATCTGACTGAACAATAAACGATTCTGAACTAATTTTATTTATTTCACCGCCACCTTGTCCAAGCAATGAGAATGTATAAATATTTAAATCTTTTGCTAAATTGATTGCATTTACAACATTCTTACTATTACCAGAAGTAGACAAAGAAATTAGTATATCACCCTCTGATCCTAATGCTTCTAAAGTTCTATAAAAAACTTTATCAAATGAGAAATCATTACCTATTGCTGTTAAAGTAGAAATATTTGGACTTAATGTATAAGCAGGAATAGCTCTTCTTACGTTCTTAAACTTACATATTAACTCAGCTACTAAATGATCAGATTCAGCAGCGCTTCCTCCATTGCCACAAACTAAAATTTTGTTATTATTATTAATGGCTTCAATTATCCTAGCAGCTAAATTTGAAACTTGAGAATCTATATCAGAAAAATTTATATCATTAAGTGAATCAATGAGATGATTACTGGAGTTTGAAAAATTCATGTGATTTATTTTTTATTTTCAGCTAATTCTTTCCTAATTTTTGTAGCAGAGATTTCACCTACTTTTGTAGGTGGAACATGTTCAATAATTTCATATCCAACACCTCTACCATAATTTACAGATTCAATATCTGGAATAACAATAACTTTGACTTTTTCAAGCTCTACTAAATCATATAATTCTTTTTCAATATTATTCTTTACTTCATAAGGATCATATGGATTATTATCATCTTTACTAACTTCTCTAACGCAAACTAAAACATTTTTGCCTTCATTTAATCTTTGATCTATTAACCACCTGTGGCCTGCATGCCAAGGTTGCCACCTACCGATAAACATTGAGTATTTCATTAAGACTTTCCTTTTCTGATATCTTTGTAGTGTCAATTTCTAAAAAATTTTCAAGAGGTTTTTCATAATCTTTAACAAAATAATCTTCTCGACCTCTAATTTCTGATGTATGAAGATAAACCTCTAGAACGTTAAATTTAGACTTAAACTCCTCTCTCAATTCTCTATATGGTGAAACAAGAGAAATTATTGGAAATTGCTTTTTATTAATTAGGTAAGCTCCTATGCTCATACCAAGTCTTATATTTGCAAAGCGTCCTTTTTTTGAATAGTCTTTATTTTGAAATAAATTTCTTAAATCATCACCATCAATGTTATAAAAATTTTGTTTTGGTTCATGAATTTCTAAGTGCTCAATTAAGAGGTTTGCCAATGTGGTTTTCCCACTTGCTGGCTGACCAGTAAGCCATATTGCTTGATGAGTTTTTTTATCTTTCACAGTGGAAGCTAGGCTCTATAAGCATAATTTGCAATACCAATTTTTCTTACAAAACACCCTTACTTCTAAACAAATTTTTGATCATAAATAGTGATGATGGGAAAAGAATAAAACAATTGATAATTAAGAAATTATTTACAATCAAGTTTAAATCATTAAAATGATAGCATAAATAAAATGTAATAATATAAAATATTAGTGCAATGAAATTTGGAATAATCATTTTTTCGTCTTTGAATGCTCTAATCGTCATAGATAAATAATTTGATAATGAAGCAAAGAAATAACCAATAGATAATATTAAAACCATTCTAATGGGCAAGATTCTACCATTAAAGCTTTGTAGGTTTAAATATTTTGATGCAAATAAAAAGATTGAGATTAATATTAAAATGATGATACCTGCTAAAAAAATTGATTTTAAAGTTTTATTGAAAAAATGAAGGAATTTTTTATATTCATTCTGAGCCACCATCTTTCCCATCTGAGGAACGCGAGTATTTATCCACGCTAGACATACTATTGAAACTACTTGAGCAATTTTAAACGACATACCTAATTGTCCTGCAACTACTGGACCAAATAATTTAAAGGAAAAAGGAATTAACAAGTTTAACCCCAAATACGTTACTATCCATGCAAAACCAGTTTTAAGCTGTAAAGGAAGAATCTCTGTAGACCAATTAAATGAGTTATTTGATGATCTCATTGAATCATATAATAATTTTCTGTATTTAAAAAATATGTAGGAAGATGATATAGCATTTTGAACTAGAAATTGTATAACTAATGCAAAAATTCCTTGCTTGAAATAAAGTGCAATCCATAAACAAATAATGCTAATGGATATTTGTAGTAATTTGATAATTTGAACTTCTTTTATTCTTTCAAAACCTGACAGAATTGATAGAAAAGGGCCTACTATTAATCCAGGAGAAAAAACTATTAAAAACACTAGCCATACAAACGAAATATTATCATTTGGTAAGCTCTCATTGAAGAGGAAGTGTCCCACTCCTAACATAGAAATAATGAAGACTAGTGCTAAAATTAAAAACCAATAAATAGTGTTTTTAATTAAAGAATGAACTCTTAAAATTGATTTTTCATTCCCTTTTAGTTCGTTATGATTACTCCAAAATAAATTAGAAAATTCATGGCTTGCAAAATTAGTTAAAATAACACCTAAGCCTAACTCTAGAAACATCGAAAAACTTAATAATGTTAAAAATGTATAATAATATCCCTGCTCTTCGGGAGTCAAATATGCAATGATTAATGAAATTGTAATTGGATATGATAAAGTAGAAAAAGCTCGACTTGATAAAAATAATAGTACTTTATCATCAGCATTTATTTTCCTTAAAAAATATTTTATCATTTGAAAGAGGATTTAATTTTTTTAGCAATTTTAAACATTATTGATGGGAAAAAATAGATTACATAAATCTTAAACTTGATTAATAAAATGTCACCGAAGTTATATAAAGACTTATTAAATGCTAAACTAAAATCATTATTTTCTAATTTTCGATTTAAAAGGTCTTTGAAAATAAAGTTATTAAAATTTTTGATTCGAGCGATTTTTATAGAATCTTTTTTATAGCCCAATTTAATCATTTCTTTAAAAAAAAGATTAGTCCCATCAGCAAAAACATTATAATAATATTCAGTGCTATTTAACCTAGGGCTATTAAAACCTCTTTGCATTATTAAACTTGTTTTTTCGAAATAGATTTTATTATGTCCGTTACTAATTAAAGAAAAAACAAAAGTTAAAAATGATAATCCGTAAGGGGCAAACTTATCATAAAGTGTTAAATTTTTCTCATTAAAGAGTTTTTTTTGAAAAATAATTGATGAAATAAAAGAGAGGCTAGTACCGAATTTCTTTAGTATGAAATTTTTGTCAGATGAAAATGTGATCCTAGTATCGAGAATCTCATCAAATAATTTATGTTTCAAATTTTTTGAGTAAACTGCCCAATTTATAATAATAAGATTAAAATTTTTTTCAACAGCAAAATGAACTGTATTAATTGCATTGCTTGAAACGATATCATCATCTGCAACTATCCAAATATATTCTGCTGAAGCTTTTTTAACACACTCTTTAAAATTTTTTTCTCCGCCAAGATTTCTTTTATTTTTAAAATACTTGAATTTTTTATTTTTTGATAAAAATGGTCGAATAATATTTTTGGCTTTATCGTTCTCATTATTGTCAACAATTACTACTTCAAATACAAAATTATGTTTTGAGACTTCATTAATATTTTCAAGAGTTTCGCTTAATACCTCGAAACGATTATAAGTAGGTATACATATTGACAGTTTATTTTTCATAAAACTTATTATTTTTGGCTTTTAAATAAATAGTTACAAAAAATCTAGTAATTAGTTGTAATAAAGTAATTCGCATAACATAAAAAATTGGCGTTATTACCATTTTGAAATATATATCATTATTATAATAGTTTAACAGCTTGTTAAATATTATTTTATTTTTTGATTTTTTTATAAAAGGTAAGTCTCTTATTGATGATTTTAGAAGAATATTTTTTACGATTCTCTTTCTTTTTTCTAAATGTATTTCTTTAGTAATTTTTTCTGAAAAAAGAAAATAGGAAGCATCTAAGTAATCAACGCATCTATGTTCAATGCTTGTATAAGATACTTTTTTTGAAAAAAGTGTTGCAAGCAATCTTTCTCCGTAAAAATAAACTTTTTCTTTTTGTTGAGTTGCAATAAATGCTCCTAAAAATCCAATTATTCCTCTAAATCTTTCCCTATCTTGATGACTAATCTTTTGAATTATAATTGGCAAAAAATTCTTAACATGTTTGCTTTTAAATATATATCCTGAAAAATGCCCAACAGATGGGTGCATCAAAAAATCATGGTTGTCTTTAAATAGGATATTTTTATTGGGCGCATATTTTTCATAGACTTCAAAATAATTTTTTATATATGAATAATAGTTTAAATAAATAATTGATGGATTTTTTTCTGAAATAACTTGTAAAATTTTTCCTATTGCTCCAGGTATAAGAATATCATCAGAACCTAAAACCATTTGAAATTGATAACCATCTATGGATAAGCATCTCAATTGATTTTCTGAGATACCAGTATTTTTTTCGTTGCATATATAAAAGCAATTTTCTCTTTCAGAAAATAATTTTACAACTTTTCTTTTTGTGCAATCTGAGGAAAAATTATCATAAACATATAAATCAACATCATCTGCATTTTGATCTACCTGAGGCAAAAGAATATTTAAATTATTTTTTAAATAATGGAACTCGTTGTATGTTGGTATTGCAATTGCAAATTTTTTCATTTGATTTTAAATCATTACCTGTTCAACCAATTCACTAATTCTTAATACATGACGTACACCAAAATTATTTGCTCTTTTAGCAATTTTTTCTTCAGGTTGTGATAAAACTATAACTATGTTTGGTTCATATATTCTTAGTATTTCTGGTTGATGAATTCTGATTTTATAGCTTGGATGTAGAGTATCTCCATATTTTGTATCAATCAAGAAATTGATATCACTGATCTTTAAATTACCTTTTGAAATCAAAATATCTAAAACATTTCCTATTCCCCAAAAAGCAACTTTCTGACGCTCAAAAAGTGGATTAATTTTTTGCTTCACAACTTTAATGGCATACTTATCTTCAATATTTAACGACATAAGATTTATCCTTATTGTAACCCAATTCTATCATTAATGGGAGGCAAATTTCATTAAACTGCTTAAGCTGTTTTTTTGTTAATTGAAAATCTAATGGAAAAAAAACATTTCTTGGAGTTTGTAAATATTTTACAAAAAGATGATCAAATTTAATTTCTAGAAATTTAATTACATCTTTTAATTTTTTTTCTTCTTTAACCAACTCTTCAAGCTTTACAATATATTGTTGGCTTTTTGGAATTTTTTCAAAAGAATCTAATACTACTTTATTGCATGTATACCAATGATATGCGACTCTTTGTAATCTGTTAAAATCTTTAAATTCTTCATGAAAATTCTGATTTTTCTGAGGAATGTTCCACCAATATTTCTTTTCAGGAGGCGGAATCAGTTCATTCTTTTTATTATCAAGCCATTTTTTAAGAATTGAAACACTCCTGTCGTCATACATTTCGTCTCTCAATTTATAATAAAATGATGAGGTAACCTTTCTCCCGTCTCTTGTAATTAATAAAAACTTTGCATTTGGAAAAACTTCTATTAACGGCTCGATAATCCAAGATAGTTTATTTGAAGAGTCTATCCATAAAGAACTTTCAGAATTTTTAATTGCAGATAAGTAGATTTTTTTCAATTTCTCTTTGACATATTCTTTTGATACTATTTTCATAGAGTATAAACAAGCTAGCTTTTGAACATGAGTACAGCAAAACTCATGATGTATTTCTAAATCTTTGCTTCCTGACAACATACGGAACATTGTTCTGGAACCATTTCGTCCAGTACCTATAATAAATATTGGTTGAGTTGATTCCATTTTCTTACAATTCTTCCAAATCTATTGGTGGCCACATGTTTTCCATAGGTGCTGTTTCCATGCTTCCATTTTTAGTTTGTCTACTCATTACCCTTGGAGCTGTAACTTGATTAGGGCTTATCTTAACTCTGCAAATAACTGGCCCATCGTATTCTAAAACATCTTTAGTTATCTTTTCAAGATGATAACTACTTTCAATATTAAAGTACTTTATTTTATATGCATTAGCAATTTTCTTTAATTCAGGAAGAGTCAACCCTCCACTCTCTGATGAACCGTAGAATCTTTTATTAAAATATGCGGTTTGTGTAGCTCTTATTGATCCATAACCTTTATTGTCTAAAATGAAAAACTTAATTGGAAGATTTAACCTTCTTACTGTCTCAAGCTCTTGTGTATTCATCATAAATCCACCGTCTCCATCAATTGTGATAGTTCTTCTCTTGTTAGATGCTATGCATCCACCGATTGCAGAAGAAATCCCAAAGCCCATTGCACCTAATCCTTCGCTATTAAAAATTCTTACACCCTTTTTTATTTTAATTGCCTGCATAGTTACTTCACTGCAAGCACCAGAACTTCCAGGGATAAACAAATCTTTGTTCGAAGAAAAATCTGAAAGTTTTTCTACTAAGGCATATATGCTTACACCATCTTTATATTTAAAATATTCGGGTAAAATAACGGGGAATTTCTTTTTTAGCTTTATGCACCTCTCCAACCAATCTTTCTTTCTACTAGAATAGCTATAATCTTTTCTAGATGATAAAGCTTGATTAATAAATAATTTTGAATCTGAAACTATAGGTAAATCAATTTTTGTATTCATTTTTTTGATTTCAAATTTATCAATATCAATCATTACTTTTTTTGCTTTTGGTGCTAAATATTTATGCATATAGGCAGTTTGACCCATATCCATTCTTGCTCCCAACATGATAAATAAATCAGAATTTTGTTGTGAAATATTGGCAGCTCGTTGTCCAACAGCTCCAGGTCTACCAATTAGATATGGATGATATTCATGAATCAAATCAGCTGCTTTCCACGTTAATAAAGTTGGAATTTTTAAATAATTAATTAATTTCATCAATTCTTTTTCAGATTTACTAAGCCTAACGCCGTTGCCAACAAGAATTATTGGTCTCTTTGAGTCATTTAATAATTTATAAAATTTATCTATCTTTCTTTTTATGCTTGGTAAAGCTTTTGTTTTAGGTGGTGTAAACTTTTTCAAAGATTTAATATTTACTTCTTGAGCTTGTATATCTAGAGGAATATCAATCCATGAAGGTCCTGGTCTACCTTGTTTTGCTAGCCAAATGGCTTTATCTATGTGATATTTTATTGAATTAGAATTATTAATTGTCTTAGCATATTTAGTAATATCTTTAACCATTGGGACAATATTTATTTCCTGGAAACCAATTTGTCTTGTATTTTTTTTCAATGAGAGGTCTGATGTTTTAACTTGTCCAGAAATAATCAACATTGGAATTGAATCTAGCCACGCTGATGCTACTCCTGTAATTGCATTTGTACTTCCTGGACCAGTGGTAACCATACACACGCCCAAATTATTCGTATATTGAGAGTATGCTTCAGCTGCTATTGAGCTTGCTTGTTCATGTAGGTTGCATATGAAATCTACATTCTTAGATTTACCTAAAGAATCATTTAAGTGCATTGCACCTCCGCCTGGGAGCATAAAAACATGTTTAACTCCTGCTTTATATATTCTTTGAATTACAAAATCTGATAATTTCATAATAAGATTTTTTGGTTAATTTTATTAATTAGTTCATTTACTGTAATTGTTGAACTATTCCAAGGTTGAGGGTAGAGAAGTGTATCAAATCCCATATCTTTTGCTTCTTTAATAGTATCTTCATTATCATCTATAAACAATAAATCTTTATTGAGGAAACCTAGGAACTCAATTTTGTTTAATGAATCTTTTTTATTTTTTAATCTTCCAGAATATGACATATTAACAGTGGAAATCCAATTGCCATAGTTATTATAAATCCATCTCGCTTGACAAGCTCTTGTTGATCTACTTCTGGCAGTACAGGCAATATTATGAAATAAGTGTCCTTTTTCTTTGAACCAAACCATTATTTCTTTGTTAATGGGAATATCATCTCCATTATTTTCATTTCTAAATGTGTCTAAATCATTATAATATTCTTCTAGCGAAATTTTCAGCATTCTATTCGGAGGATTTTCTATAAGATCGTTAATTCTATATTTTTTTTTATTTCTATAACTCCAGTCATCAATCCAGCTGGCCATTAAGTTGTTTAAAACATCATCGACATCCCATATAATTAAAGGCAAATTGTTCATTAATGCCAATTTTTAATAAATGTTTTTCGATTCTTATTTTTCAAAATATTTGGATCTGTATAATAAGAATCATCAACGAAATGAGTGGATGAGATTTCCTCTAATACACAACCAGAATTTGTAGTAAAACTATGTTTGACATTTGGATTGATTGTGATGGTGTCTCCAACTTTTAGGGCAATGTGCTTGTCATCTAAATAAAGTTGGACATCTCCATAAAGGACATGAAAAGTTTCTTCTTTTTTCTTGTGAAATTGTTCTGGATGATTTTGTTTTGGTAAAACTGCAATTAGTTTTTTACAATAATCTCTATTAACAACAGTAATCATACTAATCCCAGTTTCATAGAAATTTTCAATTCCATAGTGATGCGATATCTCAATGTCTAAACCCTTTGGGTATATTACTTCACTTTTATTTAGTAAGGATTTGACATCCTTAAAAATACTCATAACTTTGTTTCTTTGATGCTCAACTTTGACATTGTTAGTCATTAGAGGGTCATTCTTTTCTAATTTTTTCAAAAGAGTGATATTTAAATATTTTGATATATCGTTAGCAACAAACTGATTATCCTCACTAGGCCATGCATAAAATAAGTCATCTGAAGATATGACTGCACCTTTTTCAAGTTTTTTATTAACAAAAACACCTCTTTTAAATTGACGTAAATCTGATTTTTCTTTTTCCGCAATTTCATGCCTTCTATTTTTTACCCCAAGCATTGAAAAACCATCTTTTGCATTTTTTAGCCATTTAATAATTTGCTCTGGAGTGGAAGAGTAGGCATTTTTCGGGTATTCTTTTGTATCAATTGCTATATGCTTTTCAAATAATAATGCTCCTTGTCCAATGGCTAAAAAGATAGAATTAAAATTATCAGGCTCTTCGTGTGTACTAAATCCAATTGGTACATCTACATACCTGTCTTTTAAAAGCGCTATTTGGTTGATTTGTAATTTATCATCTTGTGTAGGATATTCACCAACACAATGCATTATGCTAAAAGATTTATTTCTATTTTTAAAGAAACTTACTACTTCATCAATAGTATCTAGATCCTGTCCTGCAGTAGAAAAAATAATCTCCTTATTGACCTTTACAATTCTTTCTAATAGCGCCCAGTCAGCACAAGAACAACTAGCTATCTTAACTATATCTACAGATAATTTTTCAGCTCTATCAACAGAATTTTCATCAAAGGGAGTAGTCATTATTTTCATACCATATGATCTTGCGCAATCAAACATTTTTTTAAATTCATTATCTGTTAAATCAGTTTCTGAAAATCTTTTTACATATTTAATATCCATTCTATCTTTGAAATGTGGATGTATAAATGTCGGAATATCTCTAAACTGAAACTTGAAAATAAAATCAAAGCTATCTTCAAAGTTTTTTGCGATTTTACCAAATTCATTTACCATTAATAAGCCATGATTGATATCGCCCATGTGATTGTTTGCCATTTCAAAAATAATTTTAGGTTTTGACATTTTATATGTTTCCTTATTTTATTAATTCCATATATTAATGCTTGAATGAAAAAGTGTTTTTAAATTTACTGTGAAAAATATACAAAACAATAGAACAAAACATATTAATTAAAATAAATTAGGGGCCCATAGCTCAATTGGTTAGAGCAACGGACTCATAATCCGCAGGTTCGGGGTTCAAGTCCCTGTGGGCCCACAAATGAGCAGCCATTCTTATATATCGAATTCAA
>Ga0222718_10003809_pt1 | contig 12793 bp, 24 predicted proteins | sample C33_27DmetaG_FD_165045 | JGI IMG/M metagenome (GOLD analysis project Ga0222718, IMG submission 165045) | Estuarine water microbial communities from San Francisco Bay, California, United States - C33_27D | ecosystem: Environmental > Aquatic > Marine > Unclassified | place: USA: California... | reverse complement strand
GATATCGACGTGGCAGGTGGTTACGTTAAAAACTACCTGCCACACTTTCCTCAACCAGAAGTCCGTATGATGCTTATGGGATTTGCTGCTCGTGAAGCAATCCATATCGCTGCGTATTCACATCTAATCGAAACTCTTGGTATGCCAGAAAGCACATACAATGAGTTTCTAGAGTATGATGCAATGCGTGAGAAGCATGAGTACTTCATGGCAAAGGTAGACAATGAAGCAGTGCTGCCAGTCAAGATGGCTGCAATCTCTGCCTTCACTGAAGGACTCGCACTATTCAGTTCGTTCATTATGCTACTAAACTTTCCTCGTCATGGTAAGATGAAGGGCATGGGTCAGATTGTTACTTGGTCTATCGTTGATGAAACGATGCACGCCGAAGGTATTATTGCTCTGTTTCGCTCGTACCTTGAAGAGAACCCAGAAGTTTGGAATGATGATACAAAGAGTCAAATCTACTCTATCGCTGAGAAGATGGTAGAACTTGAAGACGATTTCGTTGACCTAGCATTTCAGATGGGTGAGATGGAGAATCTCACAGCAGCAGAAGTCAAGCAATATATTCGTTACATTGCTGATCGTCGTTTGATTTCTATGGGTATGAGAGGCATCTTCAAAGTCAAGAAGAATCCTTTGCCGTGGGTTGAAGAGATGATCAATGCTCCAACACACACTAACTTCTTCGAGAATCGTTCTACTGATTATGCTACCGCAGCACTCAGTGGCTCTTGGGAAGAAATTTGGGGAGCAAGCAATGGATGAAGCGTATGAAAAAGACCATACCTGTGATATGTGTGGCGCTGTGTTTACAATAAAGCACGAACTATATGATGACGTTCTCTATTGCCCTTTCTGTGGTGATGATGCGTTGATTGATGATGAGGAGACGGTAGAATAACATGGTTTTACAATGGTGAAGAATTCTTAGATATACCTGAAGATTATATTGGATTCGTTTATATTATTACACAATTAGATACTGATAAAAAGTATGTTGGTAAGAAACTATTTTGGTCTAAGAATACCTTACCTCCACTTAAAGGTAAGACTCGCAAGAGACGTAAGATAGTTGAGTCCGATTGGAAAGACTATTTCGGTAGTTCTGAGTTGGTGAAGCGTCTTCTACTAGAGAATGGTAGAGACGCTTTTCGCCGTGATATTCTTTACCTTTGTATGTCGAAGGGAGAGATGGGTTATCTAGAAGCTAAAGAGCAGTTTGATAGAAACGTTCTGCTAGACGATTCGTATCTAAATGGCATCATAAACTGCAAAATTCACCGCTCTCATGTAAAATCTCTAAAAAAGGGTTGACTTTTGTTTCTAAAATGAATATATTAAATATATCAGAAACGAAAAGGGAATGATAATGAACAAATCTCAGATGACTTATGATCAGCTAATGTGCGAATGTGAAGCCGCTATTGATGACTTCACCAAGTCCAAATTCAGTCTGTATCGTAGGCTGATTGTTCTCAAGCCAGCAAAGAAGTATGTAGCTAAGATTGCAGAGTATTATTCTCGCTTGCAGGAAGAGCTACGAGAGTTGGTTGAGGATAAAACTCCTGACCTCGTTGAAGCATACGACTATCTCAAACTCCCACAACGAAAGAAGTTTCTCGCATTTGTGACCACTCTTGTCGAAGACGCTAATTCTTATGCTGCAAGCAAGAAGAAGGTGCGTGTGAAGCGCAAGGTGTCTTCCGAGAAGATTGTTTCAAAACTCAAGTATAAGCAGTCCGATGGCGACTTCAAGCTAAATAGCATTGACCCTATCGTCATTCCTCAGAGCGAGATACTATTTGTTTTTAATACAAAGTATCGTGACTTGTTTATATATCAAGCAAAGGAGGGCGAGAAGCTATCTGTAAAGGGCACAACCCTACAGAACTTCGATGAGAAGAAGTCCTTCAAGAAGAAAATCCGCAAACCCGAAATGATTAGTAGTGTGTATCGTTCTACTAAACTTCGTTCTATCAATGCGTTTAGTGAAATCAAAACAAAGCCAGGTGTTGCAACAGGTCGTATCAACGGCGACTGTGTTCTACTGCGAGCAATATAGGAGATAAAAATGGATATTACTTTTACACCAGATGACCCTGAAATCGGAGAAGTGGAGTTTACGTTGGATAATGAAACCATCGCATCCAACGTCCTTCTCTTTCCAAAACGAACGTCACCAGACTTCGAGCCTCCTCAAAATAGAGCGGAATTGCACGAGCGAATTCGAGAGGAACAGATAGAAGTTGCGATTGACATTGCGACTGAAGTTCTCTGTAAGACGTTAGGCTCTCTACAAGACATGGGATTCAACATCAGGAAAACTGAAAAGCTAGGATATGATGCTGCTTTGATGCTAGAATGCACTAAGGCGCTTATTATGAGAATGCAGGGCAATGAGCATCCATTACACGATAATCTTGAAAATATTATTCCGATGACCGAATTTGGGTCTGATCCTATGAACTACTATAACCAGTTTCTGAATATCCTAGAGGGTGGCACTGATAGTTAATTTTTTAAAAAAACTTCAAAAAAGTGGTTGACTTTTGTTTTGAAAACTGTTACAATATGTATATTGAATGATTGAAAAGGAAGAAAGAAAATGGCTCACGAACTTGAAATCGTAAACGGTGAAGCGCAGATGGCATATGTTGGGGATGTTCCTTGGCATGGTCTGGGTGTTGCAGTGCCTGAAGACACTTCTGCTATGGATATGATGTCCCTTGCTGGTCTCGACTGGCGTGTTGAAGAACTTGAATCTTTTGTCGAGTTCAATGGTGAGAAGATTCCAACTGGTTCAAAAGCGCTCGTGCGTGACATTGACAGTAAGGTGCTAACTCAGGTTGGTGCTAACTGGAACCCAGTGCAGAACTCTGAAGCGTTTGAGTTCTTCAACGAGTTTGTTGAAGCAGGCGATATGAAGATGCACACTGCTGGCTCTCTCAAAGATGGTCAGATTGTCTGGGCGCTTGCCAAGGTCGAAGATGACTTTGAACTCTTCAATGGAGACAAGGTTGAATCGTTCCTGCTGTTCTCTAACCCTCACCAGTATGGTAAGTCGATTGATATTCGCTTCACTCCTATTCGTGTGGTGTGTAACAATACGCTGACCTACTCTCTTGGTAAGCAGGCTGACAATGCTGTTAAACTGAACCATCGTAAAGCGTTTGATTCTGAGAACGTTAAGGCGACTCTCGGTATTGCTCGCAGCAAGATGAAAGACTATCGTGAGATGGCTCAGTATCTTGGTTCGAAGCGTTACAATGCTACGTCTCTTGATGAGTATCTCACCGAACTGTTTGGTACTAAGACTGGTACGAAGGGTGACCTCACTCGCACGGGCGAGACTGTTCGTGACCTGATGGAGACTCAGCCCGGTGCTGAGTACGCTGAAGGCTCCTGGTGGACTGCTTACAATGCAGTGACCTACTTCACTGACCACGTTGCTGGTCGCTCAAATGACACTCGGATGCAGTCTGCTTGGTTTGGTGCAAATCAGAAAAAGAAGATGGATTCCCTACAGAAAGCACTGGAATATGCCGATGCGTAAAATACTTTTCACTGTTACCCTTGCCCTTGCAGTCTCTGGTTGTCTTACAAATCAAGATGGCGGAGCAGTTATCGGTGGCGTTGCTGGAGGGCTTCTCGGTAACACTATCGGCAAGGGTTCTGGTAAAGGTATTGCCACTGTAGGTGGCGCTGTAGTCGGTGCTATTGTGGGGTCTAAAGTAGGCGAGAATATGGAAAAGCCTAAGACCGTTGTTCATATGCCGCCTGCTCATTACCTTCCGCCCCCTCAAGAACACGAATGCAATGACTACATAACCAATCCTGGCGCATACGATTCGTGTCAGCGTGGTATCAAGCATCGTGAATATTTAGAGCAGAAGCGCCTTGAGCGAGAAGCATTTCGACGAGGTGCAAAAAAATAATCTTTTTTTGAAAAAAACCCTTGACATTTGCTGTCAGAGTACTTATATTATAGATATGAACACAGCAAAGAAGGATTCGAAGATGAAGTTTGACTACACCTCTCACGACCAAATCGACCTTGGTATGCAGCAGTATATCAAGGTCGTGGCGTGTGTAGATAACATCATTGAGGTGACCCTCGAACAGATAAACGTTTATCTTAACGAAATGGATTGGTGGTATGGTGATGAATAAAGCATACAAGGTGTCCGTGATTGCTTTGGTTGCTGCGGTAACATACTCTCTTGTTGCTGATAGAAGCACTGCTGGTATGGACCAAATCATGCCTACGATTGTATACAAAGAAACTGATGCTGCTTTGTTAGACCAAGCACATTGTCTTGCTACCAACATTTACTTTGAAGCAAGGCACCAAGAAGACGATGAGAAAGAAGCCATCGCTAACGTGGTGATCAATCGTGCCAAAGATAAATCGTTTCCTGATACGATTTGTGGAGTTGTTTATCAAGCAGTGAGAGATTCTAACGGTAATCCACTTCGTGACAAGTGCCAGTTCTCTTGGTATTGCGATGGCAAGTCAGATAAAATCAAAGATGCTGTTGCTTATGACGATGATTTTAATCTTGCTTTAACTGCAATATTGAACCGTGAAGAAGAAGGACCAGATAATGATTACACATACGATAACACTAATAATTCTCTTTGGTATCATGCTCATTACGTTAAGCCATATTGGGCAGCAGCATACACATTCCAAGAGCGTATTGGTGCCCACCTCTTCTACAGTCGCTAATGTCTGATGAAACTAGCAAAGTATGGTTCATCGTCAAATGGAGCAACTCTATATACTACGACTTCGCCTTGCTTTGAATGTGCGAAGCTGATTTATCAAAGTGGTATTAAAAAATTAGTGTATTCTGAATTCTATACAGATCAGCAACCACTCACTTTTCTATATACTACACCCGGTTTTAATATTATACATTTGGAGAAATAAATGGCAAAAGGCAAGAAGAGTTCTGGTACGCATTATGTATCGAAGGGTTCAGTGGGTGTGAATAAGAGCATTACAAAGGCTGTTAGGCGTGAACGCAGTGAACTTGATAAGGCGATGCAAGCACTCGAATCTTGGAAGCGAGGTTCTCCCACTCCACGATCTATTCAGAAGTCGTTTGGCGTTACTGCTGCAACTACTTATCGTGATTGGATTAAACGTGGCTGGGCAATGAAAGATAAGGTTCCAGCAAATGCAGGGTAAATATGTATTGCACTGTGATGCGGGAGACCCAGTTCGAGACCTATTTTTAGAGGTAATGAAAAAAAATAGACGACGATACGCCATCATATATAGTAAGCAAGATGATGGAAGTGCCGTTGTGACTTATAATGAAATTATCTTCGAAGAATATGAAGAATTCTTAGACCATGTGGAAGGAACAAGTGGAGGATATGATGGACTATTTGGATATTCTAGAGAAGCTACACAGTGATCGCTGTTGGGTTACCTTTAAGAAGGTAAACGGCGATATGCGAACGATGTGGTGTACTCTTAAAACGGAGTATTTACCAGAGCAACAGGACATTGAAGAAGTTCTAGTTAAGCCAGAAGATGAACCCAAAGCAATTGCTGTATGGGATTTAGAGAAAGAGGCTTGGCGGTCTTTCCGTATTGAATCGATGGTTAAATTCGAGATCAACAGCTATTTACATCAAAGTGATTTTTCATGGTCGAAATCGTAGAAGGCAAACTCGTTCGCAATGAGACTAATTCGAGTGCGATGGGTGGAACTGAAATGATGGCAATTGGAATGCAAAAGCGTATTCCACAAGAGTTGCTAAAGAACTTTCAGATTATCCACTCTCGCACTCGTGAATTACGAGATGATTTGAAAAAGATTCTTGTATGTCACGATTTAGCAGGAGACCCTGAAGTAGCCCATTTGAAAGATGGTGGCTATAAGAAGTATGATAAGCTGGTGTTCGTCTCTCAGTGGCAGTTTCAGCAGTATCATGATTTTCTGGGTGTGCCATACAGTCACTCTCATATTCTCAAGAATGCTATTGAACCTATTGTTGAGCATAAGAAGCCGAATGATGGTAAAATTCGTATCATCTATCATACGACGCCTCATCGTGGGCTGGGGCTACTGTATCCTATCTTCGATGCTCTAACTAAGCAGCATGATAATATCGAACTTGATGTGTATAGTTCCTTCAAGATATATGGCTGGGAGCAGAGAGATGTGCCATACAAGGCTCTATTCGACCAACTGAAGCAACATCCGAAGATTCGCTATCATGGGTCAGTATCTAACAAAGAGGTTAGAAAGGCGCTACAAAGCGCTCACATCTTCGCCTACCCGTCTATCTGGCAAGAGACTTCGTGCATTGCGTTGATTGAAGCCATGTCTGCTGGGTGTCTCTGTGTCCATCCAAACTATGCTGCTCTTCCTGAGACTGCTGCTAATATGACTACTATGTATCAGTGGGATGAGGATGTGCAGATTCACGCTAACAGAGCGCATAGGTATTTGGAGAGTGCTATAGAGCATATCAAAACATATGGTGTGTTAGATATGAATTTACAAATACACAATACAAACAACACTTTTAATTGGTCTCGCCGTCAAAAGGAATGGACGCAATTTTTATCATCTTTTTAGAAAAAGAGTTGACATTTGTTTCGATATGATATATATTAAGTATAGTAACAATGAAGGACAAGCAAGTGATTTTAGTTGATATGAATCAGGTGATGATTAGTAACGTCATGATTCAAATTGGTAACCATCATAATGTCGAGTTTGAGGAAAGTCTCATTCGACACATGGTTCTCAATTCAATTCGCTCGTATCGTCAGAAGTTCGTCAAAGATTATGGAGAACTCGTTCTCTGTTTCGATGATAAGAACTACTGGCGACGAGACGTATTCCCATACTACAAAGCAAATCGCAAGAAGTCTCGTGAGTCTTCTGAACTCAATTGGAACGAACTGTTTCGTATCCTAAATCTTGTGCGAGATGAAATCAAAGAAGTTTTTCCATACAAAACAGTTCAGGTTGACCGTGCTGAAGCAGATGATGCTATTGGTACAATCTGTCATAAGTTTGGTGTTGAATTGAACGCTGGCTCAACAGAAAAGATTTTGATTCTTTCTGCTGATAAAGACTTTATTCAACTGCACAAGTATGCTAATGTAACTCAATACGATCCTATTCGTAAGCGTTGGCTTCGTCATGCTGATCCTAATCAATACATAATGGAACACATTATGAAGGGTGATACTGGCGATGGTGTGCCTAACATGCTATCAGAAGACGATTGTCTTGTTATGGGAACTCGACAGAGACCTATGACACAAAAGCGTATCGCACAGTATACTGCTGAACTTAAAAATGATTGTATGACGGACGAAACAATTCTTCGTGGTTATCAGCGCAATAAGGCAATGATTGACTTGTCTATGGTGCCTGATTATATTCAAGAAGAAGTGATGACTAAATACAATGAAGAGAGCGGTGATCGCTCTAAACTCTTTAACTACTTCATTGAAAAACGATTGAAAAATCTTATTGAAAACATAGGTGAATTTTAAATGCAACTATCTATTTCTGAAATCTTAGACAAAGCATCTAAGATGAAAACAAAATCTGAGAAAGTGAAATGGCTCAAGCAGAATGAAGCAAAGCCATTGAAGACAGTACTCAAAGCAATGTACTGTCCTTCTCTCAAGTGCCTTTTACCTGAAGGCGCTCCTCCATACACACCATCAGAAGCAGTAGACGATCATGGTATGCTGTATACGAATTCAAAGCGTATTCCATATTTCTATGAAGGCACTGGCACAAACGTCAAGCCAATGAAGAGAGAACAGTTGTTCATTCAACTGCTTGAGACTGTCAATAAGAATGATGCACTCCTTCTTATCGATATGAAAGATGGTAAGCATGTTAAGGGATTGACTGTAAAAACAATCAACGAAGCATTTTCAAATTTAATTGCAGAGGACAAGTAGACTAGAGATGGGTAAGACGTATCGCCGAGAGAAAAATGTTTGGGATGATAATCCAAATCGATTTGAGCGCAGAACAATCGAGCGTAACAATTCTCAAAAAATAAAAGAATATGCCTATCAAGAAAAGCGTAAACAGAAAAACAAAATTCGTGAAACGGAGCAATATGAAGAACTCTAAATTGATACTAACTGATTGTGATGGCGTTCTACTTGATTGGTCATACCGATTCTTCGAGTTCATGGACGAAAAGGGGTATACGCTATCTAATGGTTATCAACGTGTCTATGGCATCGATAAGATATTCAATGAAGTTGTTGACAAGGCTGATGGTCGTAGACTTGTAACAGAGTTTAATGAGAGTGCATGGATTGGGTTTCTACCAGCACTTAGAGATGCAGTGAAGTATGTAAAAAAGCTGAACGAAGAGCATGGATATATCTTCGGCGTGATTACATCACTCTCTACTAACTCATATGCTATAACCCTTCGTGAAAAAAACTTAGTGAGAATATTTGGAGAAAATGTTTTTGACTTCATCACTTGTATTGAAACAGGTGCTGATAAAGACGCTGAGTTGATGAAGTTTCAAGATTCAGAATGCTGGTGGATTGAAGATAAAGTAGAGAATGCAGAATGTGGGTTGAAATTTAACCTCAATCCAATTCTCATGCGACACACGCACAACGAAAGCCATATTAATTCAAATATGCGTATTGCAAGAAATTGGAAACAAATATATAACATTGTCACTGGAGAAGAATGATGCCTACATATTCATTTGAGCATATTGAATCTGGTGACACTATGACAACCTTTTGTACATGGGAGGAAGCACAAGAAGTTATTAAGGATGGTAGTTATAGAATGATAATCTCTGCTCCCGCTATTGTATCGGGTACTGGTAGTACTACTGGTAAAATCGATAACGGGTTCAACGATGTTTTGACAAGAGTGAAAAAAGCCAATCGGGGATCAACCATTCAAACAAAGTAGGACAATCCATGCTCGCAAGTCCAGACCGCCTCACAAAAAGACAAAAAAGAAATTTGCGCCAAGATAAAATCTTGGATAAATCTGGAAAACTGAACGTAGGAGAGAGATTTAAACTATCAAATATCAAACCAATAACAATAGCACAACAAGATGCTTTTCATTCCTGGCATAACGATTATCATTTGATGCTTCATGGTATTGCTGGTACAGGTAAGACATTTATTGGTTTATATTTAGCACTCAAATCTGTGCTTGAGGGAAAAGATTTTAATAAAGTATTCATCGTCAGATCAGTTGTACCGACAAGAGACATGGGGTTTTTGCCCGGTAATCAAAAAGAAAAGATGAAGGTGTATGAAGCACCTTATCAAGACATTGCTAGAAAGCTATTCAATCGTGGTGACGCTTACGAGATACTAAAGACAAAGAACATTGTGGAGTTTATGTCAACTTCATTCGTTCGTGGCATCACGCTAGATGATTCGATTATCATTGTGGATGAAGTTCAAAACATGAGTGCAATGGAGTTGCATTCTGTGATGACAAGAGTTGGTGAAAACTGTAGAATTATATTTTGTGGAGACGTTCGTCAAGATGACTTGACAAGCGAACGAAAAAAAGAATTGAGCGGGCTAAGAGAGTTTTTACGCATTATAGATAGTATGGAAGAATTTGATTTTATCGAATTTACTGCTGAAGACATTGTTCGCTCAGACCTCGTAAAGTCCTATATTATAGCGAGGTCCAAACTGGGACTAGATTGATGAAACACTTTAATCATGTGAATTCTCCAACTCTAACGGAGCTAATTGCTGAAACGACGGGTAGCGGTAGGGTGTACAACACGCCTGACGGAAATCGCTACCCGTCAGTTACGACTATACTATCAGAACTAAGCAAAGCAGGCATTGCTGCTTGGAGAAAACGTGTTGGCGCAGAAGAAGCTAATCGCATTTCTACACAAGCTGGTTCTAGAGGTACAAAGGTTCACCAAATCTGTGAAGACTACCTCAACAATAAGCCTGACTATCTTGATGGTCAGATGCCAGCGAACGTCTTTACGTTCAAACAAATCCAACCTATCTTAGACACATATATTGATAACATTCAATATCTAGAAGCACCTCTGTATTCTGATTTTCTGAAAACAGCAGGTAGGGTAGATTGTATCGCAGAGTTCGACGGGAAACTCTCCATTATTGATTTCAAAACATCTCGTAAACCCAAAAAGAAAGAATGGATTTCTAACTACTTTATGCAAGCATCTTGCTATGCTGTGATGTATGAGGAACGAACTGAAATCCCAGTCAGTCGCACCGTTGTGATTATTGCGGTCGATGGCTCTGAACCACAAGTGTTTGTTGAAAATAGAGACAACTTCATTGAAGGGTTTGTGGATGCCAGAGTTTCATACAAGGAGAAGTATAATGTTTAAATTACTATCTGCAATTACTATCGCTGTTGTTATTATGATTTCAACTCCCGCAAAATCGGCTATGTTTACCATGCCAATCAGTTTGGTGTGTGACGATGCAAAAGATATTTCAAATTGGATCGATGAAGAAGGTTATATTTTGGTTGCAAGTGGGTTGACAAACACCGCTAAAGGTGATGTATTCATAGGTGTATACTCTCATAAAGAAGATTTGATTGTTATTGGTGTTGATCCTGAAGGTTATGCTTGCTTCGTCGTTGAAATTAATGAAGCACTAGAATGGGAGTTTGATATGAAAAAGAATCTCCCCGAACCAGCAGATAAAGGTCCAAAAATTCCTTCGTAATAGGTTGACACCATACTTCATATGATGTATTATGATTAAAGTGAAAGGAAAAGATATGAGTATGCACCTACTACCCTGCTTCGTGACTACAACTAACATGAAAATGCATGGATTGAGACTTATACAGATGAGGAATTCCGCAAAGCTTTTAAGCCGATAGGATAAATGATGCCTGCCGCGCATACTAAAGGACCATGGAAATGGTACGATATGGAACTCAATGGGGATTGGGATTACGGCCAACGACGCGCCAACTGTTTAAAAGGAGATGATAAATGATGCTACCGGTATACGATCAATATAAAAACGTATGGTATGTAGAAAATGAGGATGGAGTAAAATCAACAATAACCAATGAAGAATATGAAAGGCGAAGAAAAGACTTGAAGATCGGGAAGATCGGGTTTAAAACTCGTTACGATAAAGATTAGATGAATATAAAGGGCCTGTAGTTCAGCGGTCAGAACCCGCCGCTCATAACGGCGTTGTCGCAGGTTCGAATCCTGCCGGGCCCACCAAACTTTCTAACCAAATTCCAACTGGTGTGGCACCGAAAAAAGAACCTATGCAATATAGTGGTGAGCGTAAGCTACTTGGCATTGCAACGATGCACAAGAGTAATATGGTTCCAGTGTTTTCTACTGAAGATGCTGAAGCACTAGCAGAGATGAGGAGATAATAATGACTGATAATGTAGAAGAAAAAGATTATGTTGTTGTAACTTGTATTTCATCGTTTCGCATACGTTATGTAATGCATAAGGATGATTTACAAAAACTAAATCCATCAGAGCCAGTTAATGCTATTGAGTGGGCTAACGATACAGTGACTGCTGAAGAATGTGAAGAGTTCTCTCAAAAACATATGGGAGAATACATTACAGACACTACTACCATGAACGAAGATGAAATACTGGAACTGTTCGATAAAGACAATGATTATCTTAAAGGATGGGATAAGAATTACAAGGTCGAATGGATTCGCAAGACTATAATCAAAACGAGTGATTGAAAATGAACAGGTAGAGAAATGATTAAACACGAGCCACAATTTGATATTGAAAAAGTTTGCAAACACTATTCAGAGAAAGATGGTGTTCCTATTAAGTATGTTTGCACCTCTACGACTATAAAAGAAGGCTCACAAGCCACTGATATCTTTTATCGTGACACGCCACATCCTGAGTTTGGTAACAGGTATTTTGGGTTGTATAAAAATCATTCGGGTAATATAATGATTACCAATGCAGATAAAGTTGAAGATTTTGAATTTGGTCTCATTGAAGATGATGATGGTAATCTACAGTATAGTGCCCATCGTCATGACTACAAGATGTTTGGGAACGGTAATATGATTGATGGTGGCCGTTCTTATATTCGGTCAAGTGGTTGTCCTGTTTATAGGTATGTAGTTCGTGATGGTGAGATGAAAAATGAAAGTGTCGATTAAATCCTATAATGATCGCTGGGTCAGTTATGTTCATGATCGCTACATGGATAAAAAATACAATCGAGAATGGACTGAAAGTAACACTCGACTCGAAAAAACACTTGAGAAACTTCAAGATGGTCTTCAGTGGGTATACAACAAAACCATCAACAAGATTTTAGAAAAGTTTGAAGGGCAAAGGTTCAAAGTGCATATTGATCCTTGGGACACTTGGGGTATGGATCACACCCTTGCTCCTATTATCTTGCCTATGCTTGTACAGTTAAAAGCTACAAAACATGGCGCTCCGTTTGTAGATAACGAAGATGTTACAGAAGAACTACAAGCTACTAAAGAGAATATTGATGAATACTGTAAAGGTGGCAATGCTGATTCTAAACATTTTGAGCGTTGGGACTGGGTGCTAGATGAAATGATTTGGGCATTCGAACAAAAATGTAGAGATGATTGGCAAGAAGATTACTATGGTCCATACATCGAAGGCAAAGACGGTGAACTTTTTAGTGGTCGTTTTGAATGGACTGACGACGAAGGTCGCAAAGCACATCAACTACGAATGACCAACGGGTTTAGGCTGTTTGGTAAATATTATGAACATTTGTGGGATTGAAA
>Ga0222718_10003808_pt1 | contig 12798 bp, 13 predicted proteins | sample C33_27DmetaG_FD_165045 | JGI IMG/M metagenome (GOLD analysis project Ga0222718, IMG submission 165045) | Estuarine water microbial communities from San Francisco Bay, California, United States - C33_27D | ecosystem: Environmental > Aquatic > Marine > Unclassified | place: USA: California... | reverse complement strand
ATCATCTTCCTTGACCTTTGTATCGAGTTTGTTTCTTTTGTCTCTTAGCACTTTTGTTTTGAGATTTTGTATGAACCCCTCTTCTCTTCTTAGGTTTCTCTCTAGGTATAAAGTGTGTGAACTTTTGCTTTGCCATTATTTTTTCTTCTTATATTTCTTTTTCTTTTTCTTCTTACCTGTTTGCTGCGAAAGAAGTGTAGGTTTCTTTTTACTATACTGTGATACGAACATTGTAGGTGCTTGATTACTCATTACTTCCTCTTAATTAAATCTGTTGCTTTCAAACCATACACAGAAGCTATTACTCCCACGAAAATAGTCTGATACCAAAATGGAAGTTGTGAAAAATATTCAAAGAATAATTTCATCTTCTCCATGTGAGCAGGATCATCTGACCAAACTGCAAATCCTAACATTACAATTGGCACACTTAATAATAATAAAATGAACTCGTCTTTCCAATCCGAATCTCTGCTCTGTAATAACTTACCTTGGTATTCTGCTTCACCATTAGCCATCTTCTGAGCATGGTTCATTTGTGCGTCTGCCATAAGCATTTTAGTTTTCTGTTTGTTTTTATAAATATGACTACCTGCTTGAACAGCTAACTTAATTGCACTTAACCACATCTTATATCTCCTAATATTGGTTTGTACTTTGTCTTACCATCTTCTTTGAAAGCTCTCAAGAATTGTTTTCTAGGTTTATCTGCGATACTACAATGAACCCATCCACTTGAAGGCTCACCAATCGTATAAAATTCAAGGATCATTTGATCCCAACCCTCAATATTATCTTTAATCCAGTAAGCAAGATCAGCATTATCTGTGCCTGGAACTTCAAAATCTACGGCTTCAGCTTTACAATGTTGGCTATTAATTGAGCTGCCTATCTTAACACAAAGATCTGGAGATCTGTATCCAGAGGTAACAATTACTGGACCAAACTTATCTCTAACTGGTTGCAGCAAAGTCTCGCAAAGGTTTTGTAGTTTAGCAATCTGATCTGAGTTAGGTTCATTAGGTATACCTAGTCTTACTGCTGTGTCTGACTTGGTGAGTTCTTGCAAGGTAAAGTTAGGAGAGAGTTTCATTCGTATATTATCTTTACTTTAAGTTTAGCTTGTTCTTTAGTTCTACCTCTAGATATAAATGATCCTTTAAGGTTTCTTTTATACCCATCTGGTGCAGTATAACTATCAACTTTTCTATAATTTTTAGATTTAACATCATAAGCAGTATACTCACCTGTTGTCATATTTAAAGTTACTATATCTACTGGACCTAATCCACCTACTGGTGCAAACACTATTAGATTAGGATCTTTTATAAGACGCAGTTGTGCAGCAACCTCAGAAGCTAAACCTATAACTGCTTTCTTTCTTCTGTTAGCCATGTCAATTTTTAAAAAAATATTTTATTTTTTTAACCATTATATTTGATGAAGCCTAGCAAGGAAGCTATAGCACCACCAATGAGTAATAATACTCTGAAGCCACCCTTACTTTTATTTACATCTGCTTTTAAATCTCTAATATCTTTTCTCATTTCATCGATTGCTTTGAATAATGTTTTCATTCTTTCTGCACAAACTTTTTCGTGGTAAGATATTCTTAAAGAATTGTTATCCTCTATACCTTGTTTTAAACTTTTCTTTTTAGGCATCTTCACCCTTTTCGTTACAGAAATAGGTGACATATAATTTTTCTTCGTTAAATTTTTCTGGAAATTTATTATTTAATTGTATGGTTATAACTGCACCTTGCTTAGCACAGTTAGACCAAGTATCAAATCTCTCTGGATAGATCATTGTATTATTACACAACCCTGTGATAGCCGAACAGATAGTATAAGCTAATACAAATTTCATTATTCACTTGGTGGATTATCTATTACTACACCACCCTCTGCTATCCACTCTTGTATTGCTTGGTAATCTGTGTTTGCTTCATCTAGTGGTACTGACCAAGTTTTACCACTTGTTAAACTCATTTTGTAACTAGACCATTCTCCGTCTGAATATATTTTTTCTATTGTATCAATCATCATTATAACTCCGCACTAAATGTTATTTCTGCATCAACGTCATTGTTTGCTCCCAATTCACAACATTCTCTTACTGTCATATTTGTACCAGAACCTGACATTTGTATATACACAGTATTTGTATTTGCTCTATTTAAAGTCACACCACTACCAGTTAAAGTTACTACTGAACTTCCTACAACTCTAAAATTTCCATCAGCATATAAAGATGGTGTTGCTCTCATTATTTGAGGATAAGCATATACACCTCTACCTAGTAATGCACCAGCTACTGTACCCATACATATATTATTATAAAGATTTGTAGATACCCATTTATAAAAATATCTAAAACATCTCTGTAAATTCACATCAACAGGCAAGAACTCAAAATCAGATGCTGATGTTCCAGCTTCTAGTTGTACTCCTGTTAAATAAAAATCATTAGATGTGCTATCGGCTATATTAACTTGACCAACTACTCTGTTTGCGTTTGTATTAGAGTTCCAAGAAGTATTTAAAGTTCCTGATGTATAATTTGAACCAGCACTCAACCAAAAATTTAAAGACAAACTAGTTGCATTATCATTACCAAATGCACCAGTAGTATCTCCAGAAAAAGTTAGTGTTTTCTTTTCCCAAGTTGATGCACTATCTATTGTGTAAGATTTAGAAATTTGTCTTGTATTATCAGAATCAAATAATTCTGCAATAAAAGTTCCTGTTTTTGTAGATTTAACCCAGAATGATAAAGTTAAACTTTGTGCGTTTGCAGTTCCTTTTTTTAAATACTGTAGATTTTGACCTTCAAATCTTGATTGAAATAAAAGTTCACTACTAGCACTTAAACTTGCATTAGCAGTAGTACAATCCATTTTTAATGACTTAGCAAAACCTTGACCACTAGGTACATCTGTTGATTGTGATTGTGTCCAAGTTCCTGCAGATGAAGCACTTGTTATCCATCTATCAACAGTATGATATACAACACCACTACTTATAGAAGCTGCAGAAGTTGCTCTTTGAGCAATACTCATATCACCATTGATGATGATGTTTCTGTATGGTTGATGAATAGATGAACTTATTGTTGCATAATTAGTTCTATCCTCAAATGCCATTGAACCTAAGTCACCGTTGGTGCTAATTTGGTTCGGTGCTGAACCTATAAGTTTAGCCATATTATTCTCCTAGCCATTTTCTGTAAGGTGTTGTAGGTGCATCAATAGTCGGTAATCCTGTCACCACCTTATCTGTTTTAATATTTGCATGAAATCCATCTATCGCAATCATTTCTGGATATTCATTACCTTCTTCATCTGTAAGCATAGTTCCACTTGTCTGATAAATAGTTCCAATCATATCTAATTGACATAATGCTACCCAATCGTACTTACCAGTTTTAATAAACTCACCATTGGTTTCACTATCGTAATCTTCTGGTTGAATGTTATTAGTGTCAGTCATGTCGTATTCTTTTTTAGCAAGAGAAGCTGTTTCTAATGCTTCCCACATTTCTTGTTCAGTATTAGTTTTTAAATAATAGTTCATGGTTTATTCCTCAGTTAAATCTATGATTTCGTTGTCGGTTAATGCTTTTGGATAAAAAGATATTTTTTTAATTGTCGAACTTAATCTATTAATACCTATATCCCATCTTCTTCCAATAGTTAAAGTATCTATTATAGGAACAATACCAGATGTATCTGTTACATTGGATAAACCATTTGCTGTAGCAGAAAAATCATCTCTTTTGTAAGAAATAATTGTATTTAAATAATCTCCTTTTGAAACACTTTGATTAGGATAACTATCAAAATAAGTAACATTATCTTTTCGAACAGTATAACGACTTCCATTTAAAGAAGGATTATCAATTATAGTTACTCTATTATTTAAAGTTCCATCATGTAAACCAACAAACCAACCACTATCTTGATTGTATTTTAAACCTTTTAAAAATAATGTTCCTTCACCTTGTTTAAACCAATCGGAAGTATCAATATTATTCATATCAACATTTTCAGCACTCCTAGTAACCTGTGAACCTGTTGTTTTGATGTAGGAAGTTGGGAATGAACCTTTTTCTACTTGAGCACCCCAGATAAAACCATTTGTTACATAAGCAGTAACATTACCGTTCAAATCTGATGGTTGTGCAGGATGAATTTGAAATACAAAAGCTGTGCCTGTTGTATTAAATGTAGCAATACATCTATACCAACCATTACCTGCATCTTCTATACTAGCACTTGCAACAGACCAACCTGTTCCAAATGTATTTGAACTAGCTACAGTACCATTTGCAATATTAAACCATTGTCTTGCTCCATTAGCACCATTATCATAACTTACTATTCTAGCATAATCATCAGAACCTTTTTTTATGTAACAAGATGCTGTAGTTGTAGCACCACTACTAATAGTTGAAGTGTCATAAACATAATAACTATTTCCTAAAGTGGTTGTATCGCATACAAAATGGTCACCTGTTAAAGTTCCATCTGGTGCTATAATTTTATTTTCTGTAATTGTTCCTCTTAATTTAATCCAAGAAGCATTATCAAATTCCTCTGAACGAACTTGTAAATTAGTTCTCTGTTCCTCAATCAATAAACCTAAAGATTCACCTGTAGTAGGATTGTGGTCAAATCTAGCAACATTGTTTCCTGCTGTTTGAAGTGCAGGTTGATATTTGGTAATAGGTGAAGTTGTGGTTGGAGTGTAGGCAGTTACGCTATCTCTTTGTTCTACTTGAAATCCCCAAACATATACACCAGATGAACCATCACCTGTAAAAGAAGGAGTTGCATTACTTGCTGTTGCAGGATTTACTGAAGATAGATTGTCGGAATATGCTCCAACAACATACAATATGGCTCGTGGAGATGCGTTTCCTGTGTTAAAAGATGCTGTTAAACTAATTCTATACCAACCATTACCTACACTTGTTGCTGTAGATGACACATTAGATACATTTTCTGTGTCAATATATCCACCAATAGTTCCATTAGTTAAATCAACTGTTATAGCATATCGGCTTCCACCACTACTTGTTCCACTTGTTAATTGTACCACTACAAAATCATATCCATTTGCTTTAGCAAAAAAACTTCCAGTATATGGAGTATTAAGAGAAGGAGAAGATATTCCACCACTTGCTCTAGAGTAATGTAAGCCAGAAGATGCACTTGGAACGAAATATGAAGCAGTTTCTGTTCCATCAGGAGCTGAAATCCCAGAAACATTATGTGTTAAAATTACTCCAGCAGATTGTGGAGAACTTGATAAATTTGTAGATGGATATATTCCATTCTCCTCAGCTTTCACACTTGTATAACCATCATAGTAGGTAGCATTACTTCCTCTAGTAAAAGTAATTCTTGGATCTAATACTTTTGAATTAGCAAAGTCTAAATTAAGTGATGGTCTAATAGAATGTCTTGTGGGTGCTACATCTGTAATCCCTTGTTGAATAGTATCAAATGAAGTTCCATTGTAAACTTTTACAGCATTGGCATTTGTATCATATACTAAATCACCTTCATCATTATCTACTGATGGTTCACCTGCTTGAACTCTGTATCTGTCAGCAAAGTTATTAACATCAGATACATTGGTTGCAACTGTGTTTACATTAGCAATAGAACCTGCAACTGTATTAACATTTGAAATATCAGAAGCTACAGTTCCTATATCAGCAGTATCATTTGCAACAGTTGTTACGTCTGACGAAATCCCTGCAACAGTTGTGATGTTTGTATTATTTCCTGCAACTGTAGTAATGTTGGTATTGTTACCTGCTACAGTATTTACATTTGAAATATTGGTTGCAACTGTACCAATATCTGTTCCATCATTCGCAACTGTAGTTACATCAGATGAAATACCTGCTACTGTATTAACATTAGAAATATTAGTTCCTACTGTATTTACATTAGTAATATTGTTAGCAACAACTTCTATTTCTGAAGTTGCTTCATTTAAATCATTAGCTACTGTTTCTACTTCAGAGATTGCTTCATTCAAATCATCAGCAACTTTAATTACATCATTGATGTTAGTAGCAACTGTGTTTACTGAAGATATGTTTGTTGCAACTGTAGTTACATTAGTATCATTATTTGCAACTGTTGTAACATTAGAGCTGATACCCGATACAGTATTAATGTTTGTTTGTTCAGCAGTAGTTGGTGTAGTTCTTCTCCATGTAGTATTACCTAAATCATAAACCTTCATTACATTATTGGTAGTGTCAAAATATAATGCACCATCAATTAAAGCATTCCCATCATTATCTACTGTAGGGTTAGATGCTTTTGCACCTAAGTATCTGTCATCAAAATCATCATAACTTGCAGCAGCATTTGCTTCAGAAGTTGCAGCATTACTTTCTGAAGTAGCAGCATTTGATTCGCTAGTTGCAGCAGCACTTGCAGAGTTAGCAGCATTTGTAGCTGATGTAGTTGCAGAAGCAGCATCTACTAATAAAGACCACTTAGCACTATCTGCGTTTGTAGTTAGGGGTTGAGATCCAGATGAAGTGTGTGCAGTTAAACAAATAAAAATATTATTTGTTGAAGTGTCTTTTACAAGATCTCTAACAGCATAAGCTGTAGATGCAGACCAATCACCTCTAAAAGTTCCTAGCTCTTGAGTAACAACCAATTCTCCAGCAGAATCAAAACCAAATACTTTATTTGCTCTATCAGTATCACCAATAGTAAACTCGGTGTTGTTCATTGTGTTTGTTCTTGATAATTTAATTGATCTATCTACTTCTTCTTGCAACTGTTGAATTGCCATCATAGATCTATCTAATCCTTCTTCATGACTTTCTGCAGGGAATGGATCGTTAGCAATATAATCGATTGCTTGTGTTTGTGGTGATGCTCTTCTTATAACTACAGTTTCTGTTGCAGTTGGAATGTTACCTGCTGTAAATACAACAGTTCCACCAGAAGCAGAACCTGCACCTGTTACTGTGTAATGTGTAGTTAAATTCTTAACTGTTTCAGTAGCTGAAGCATCCCTAATAATAACTTGAAGATCAGCATCTGCGAATACTTTAAATGTATAGTTAAAGGTATCTAGAGTACCATTTCCAGAGTATGAGTTCTTTACTGTAGTAGATGATATTGTCATATTAAATTCCTATACACTATTCTCCTAAATCATCAACAATCATATTGTTAATATTTTTAATTATTAAAGCATTTTGCAATGCAATTAAAGAAGTAAATTTAGATATATCTCCTTTTGATGGTTGATAATCTGAATCAAATGCTAGTTTAGTAATATTTCTAGTAGTATCAGTTATAGTATTAAATAAATTTACTGAAGGAATACTGTTAATAGTTGAAGATGCTAACTCTGAGCTCCTTCCATAACTAAAAGGTAAATTATCTGTAAATGGATATAGAGCAGTATCAATAACACCAGGTAATAATGATGACCAAGATGATCTTAAAAATCCTACTTTAGCTAAATTTTCTACTGATAATCTTTCCTCTAAATATTCTTTTCTATCACTTCTGCCAAAAGAATTTATATAAGTTTGAACAGCAAAGAATTGTGATGCTCCTAACATAGATGCCATAAAGTTAGCATAGGTGTGATAATCTTTGCTTCTTGTTTCTGCTAATACATATAATTTATTTAATAATTGTTTTGTATAAGATCCAAGAGTAAATGTTCTAAATTGAATAATTGTCTTAGCATAGTCTGTTGTAAAAAATCTATTTAATACAGAAACATCATTTCTTATTACAACTCTATCAACAATTCTTTGTATTCCAACAATATAATCAGCTCTAGCTTTTGCATCCCAATTATCTAATCCAATAGCTTGATATTTTCCATTTTCATAAACAGAATGTTTTTTAATTTGTTTTGCAATGTTATTAAATTCTTTTTCATTCCAACCTAATGTTTTAAATCTTACTTGATCTCCTTTATTAAGTTTATCATATATTTTTGTAGTATTAAATTTTTTATAATAATCATTTACAATATCAGATATTTTAAAAGACATTCCTCTTCCAACAATAATTTGAGTATAAGCAGTCATAGGGTTTAAAAAAGCTATATCTGCTACAAATCTTTTTCCTTTACCCATTAATAATTCTGTATTATCAAAAGAACCTCCAGCATTACCTGTAGGTAATTCCATATCATTATCAAATCTTCCAGTAGGTGTTTGCATATATTTATCAAGAGCCATAGGTGTTCCCTCTACTCTTAGCTCTTCTAAAATAGGATCATCATAAGTATATTTACCAGCTTTCAATTTATCGAAAACTTCTTTTTTTGCTGGGTTTGCTTTTAAAAAAGTTTTTAATCCAACTTCACTAATACCACTATATAATTCAGCACCTTGAGCAAAACCAACTTGACCAAACAATCTAAGAAAATTATAATCTTGAATAAATCTAACTGCTCTTCTCATAAATCCATTTGGATCACCATCTTTTTCTAAAGGAGATTGTCTACCAGTAAGTGATGCCACTATTGTTTCTATATTTTCTTTATCTCTATAAAATTTTGGATTAGGAAAATCTTTTACTCTTGTTTCTAATTTAATTAAAAAATTTTTATAATCTTTATTATTTTTAAAATTTCCAAATCGTGCCATTGCAGCTTGACCTAAAACTTGATTATTATATGTTCTTAATAATTTAGTTAAATTTCTTTCTGTTATATCTTTTACAGATAAAGATTCTATCTTATTTGTTTTTAAATTTTTAACATCTATTCTTGCATTTAAATCAAAAGGTAATCTTCTATTTGCATTTCTATCCAATGTATTACCAGAACCTTTTTTAATTTTTCCTATGATTGCTTCTATTTGATCTGTTGTTAAATCTAAATCTTCTAAAAATTCTCTTATACCAACTTCATTAGTTCCTTGAAGTACTCTTGCTAAATCAGATTCTTTACCTAAAAAATTAGGTGAAGATATTTTATCAATCATTCTTTTTATCAAAAGATTAAAAGTTTTTTCTCCTAAATCTCCTTTCATAGATCTTAAAGAATTTTTATAAACTTCTTCTACTTGTTCTCTTCCATAATCGGATAGATATTTATTTAATTTTGCTTGTGAATGAACATGAGGAACATAATTTTTTTTTCTAAAACGAGCTACTTCTTGCCAACCTTCTCTACCAGTTTGACCAACAAGATCTAAAGTATCATCAAATGCTTTTTCAGCAAGATTGACAAGTTCTCTCATTTCATTTGTAATTTCTTTTGAATCAACAAATCGTTCTGGAAATTCTTTTAAATCAGACATTAAAGAATCAAATTTATCTTCTGTTTGAATAGTGTTTCCAAAAGAAACATCTTTATTAATTTTTTTAAAAGATTGTAATGCAATCTCTCTTTGATTCATATATGGATATAAAGTTTTATATTGTGATCTTTGTTTCCATTCTACTGCTGTATCTCCTTTAGGATTACCAACAACAGGATCAGAAATAAATGTTTCTCTAAATCTTCTTGTTAATGGATCTGGAGATCTATTTAACTGACCAGCAATATCATATCTCCAATGACCAGGAAGAACTATTTTACGACCATTTAAATCAAAACCAATTTTTCCTGCTTTAAAATTTTCTTCCCAATAAGTTCCTACTCCAGGTTCGTTTCTTGGATCATCTATTATTTTTGGATTCATAGAATTAACTTCATCTGTTAATTTCATTCTATTATTTTTTATATATACTGGATTGAGTTTAAAATTATTTTCAGCAGCAAACTGTTGAACCTCTTCAAATTGTAAATTTTGTTTCATTTTTTCTGCTGCTACATCTAGCTTTTTATAAGAAGTAACAATTTCAGTTGGAGTTTTATTTACAGGAGCATTTACTCTACCAATCCAACCAGCAGGAGATCCTAAAGTAAATCCAGCAAGCATTGCATATTTAACATCTTCTATACTTTTTAAAGGATCTAAAGCAACCAATCCAGTTTCTATTGCAGCATTTTCTGCACCAACTATTGCACCAAATTTTATAGCTCTATTTAATCTCATTAATTTTGTAGGAATAGTTGAGTATGCACCAAAGCCACCAAAAGGAATTGTTGCAGCAGAAAGAAGCCAAGCACTAGGATCAACGGTTGCTGCTATTGCTCTAGCACCAAATCCTTTCCATCCAAGTTTTGAAAGTTCATCTTCTATTTCTATTCTTTCTTCAACTTGTTTTTGAATATTATAAAAATGTTCTTCACTTCTTGCTTCATAAAAAGCATTTCTCATGTAAGCTGGATATTTATCTATAGATTCAAACATTTCTTTTGTTGGAACAAAATTAAAGTCTATTGCTGGACCATCATCCTGCATAAATTTATTTATTCCAGAAACAAATAAATTATCTATATCAAATGCTTTTCCTAATCCTTCTACAAATGTAAGTTTTGGTTCTAATTTACCTTGTTGTTTTCTTATAAAATAATCTACATCTGTAGGTACTACTGATCCAGGTGTATTAATACCCATTTTATCTACAGTAAATTTAATTTCGTCTGATTTTTCTTCTAATGGATTAACTTCATTATCAACACCTAAAGATTCTTTATTATTAGGATTTAAATTTTCTCTTGACATATTATTTAATTGGTTTTCCAAAACCAGATTCGACAAGTGGTTTGCTTAATTCAATTAATCTATTTCTTCTATTATTTAATAAATTATATTTTTTTACATTATCTGCATATATTAAATCTTTTTCTAATGGATATACTTTTTCAACAATATTTTTTTGAGTTAATCTTGCACTATCATAAGTTACTTCATCAAAATCTCCAAGTGGAATTGAAGCACCTATAGATATAGTTTGATCATTTGTTTTATTTTTTAAAATAATTCCTTGTACATCAGAAAATTCTCCTAAAGAATAATATACTGGAATAATATCATCTAATTTATTTGTTTCTTTATTGATACGACCTTCATCATATATTTTTTTAATATATGTTTTAATTGCTGCATCATGGTATTCTGGTAAAGAACTATCTCTTGGAACAATTTGATTAAATAAATCCATTCTATAATTTTGTTCAATAAATTCTTTAGCACCTTCTAAAGCATCTTCTTCTGATCCACCACCTTTATAATAAATGTTAGAAATATTTTTTAACAAATATTTTGTTGTTTGAACATTTTGAATATCACCCAAAAAAAGTCCTGGCATATCAATATCTGAAAAAGTTTTATCAATTTTTTTATCATCTATAGTTCTTAGTCTATAACTTTCTGGTTTGTTTTTAATATCTATCTCTCTTGCAAAAGCTGAATCAAAAGTTTCATTCATACGATTAATTGCAAAATTTATTCTTTCATAACTTTCTAATGTTTCTTTATCTATTTTATAAATTGATTTTAAAGAATTAAAACCATTTTGTATTTTAAATAATTTAAAATATTCTAAACCTTGTTTAGTTAATTCTTTATTCCCTGTGTCAGATATATTTGATGAACCTCCATTAATAATTGATTTATACAATGGAACTTCAGCACCATTATTAATAGACAATTCTATAACTTGTGCTGGAGTATAATTTCCACTTTGAGCTTTTATATTTAATCCTTTACTTAATTCTTTGTTTGTAACAATAGTTCCATCTACATTTTTTAATTGTGCACCTACAGTTAAAATTCCAAGTTTATTATCAAGAATATTACTTATATTTTCATCGGCTAAAACTGTATTGTATTGATTATTAATTTTATCTAATAATTCAGATCTTTTTTTTGATTCTAAAAAAGGAGTATTATCTATATCTTTTAAAATGTTTAAAGCAAATTCAAATTGATTGTTTTCAATTAATTGTTCTACATCAGTTACTAATAAATCTTTTTTAATAGAATCCATTGCAATATTTTTTGTAGATTCACTATCTTTAAAATACAAAGATCTACTTTCTTGATTTAAAAACATTTGGTTTTGATAAAAATCTTTTTCTTCTTGAGAAGAAGCTAATTTATATTTACTTAAACTAATTTCATATTTAGTGTTATAATTATACTCTTCTTGTTTATCTAATTCTTCTCTTGATTTTTTTTTAACATTATTTTTTCTAACAATAATATCTTGATTAAATAAATCAGACATCATTTTTTTTACTCTTTTATTTTTACTTTGATCTAACTTTTGTTTTACTAAAAATCTTGATTGAGAATCAAAAGTTGATTGTGCTTCTGTTGGATTAAATAATTTTCCAGCATTATTTTCTATTTCATCTAGTTCAACAGATAATTCTAAATATTGTTTTTCTGCTTCTGTTTTATCAGCAATCATTCTTTCTCTTTCATAATATTCTGCAATTTGAGTTATAGGTTTTACTAAAGCTGCAGCAGGAGTTGCAGTTGGAGATATTTGAATATTAGTTGTTACACTAGGTGCTTCAGCAGTAATAGTTCCTCTTGCTTGAAATGTGGGTATCTTTGGCATTAGAATGATCCTTCAGTTGCTGTTAAATCTGTCATTGTTTGTGTTTCTCCACCCAATAAAGATCTACCATAAGGTGCTAAAGCACTAGCTGCTTGACCATAGTATTGATATGCTATTGCTCTACCCTGCATTCTAGCAAGTTGACCTTGCATTGTAGCAAAGTTAGCTTGTTCAAATGCTTGAGATTTTCCAATTTCTGTATTGTATTCTATCATATCTTTTTCTAATTCTGCTTGTTCAACATTTCTTCTTAAAATTCTTAAAGCAGTACCACTTCTTTCTGCTCCTGTTTTTGCAATACTTACTTTTGTTTCACCTTGTAA
>Ga0222718_10003806_pt1 | contig 12800 bp, 18 predicted proteins | sample C33_27DmetaG_FD_165045 | JGI IMG/M metagenome (GOLD analysis project Ga0222718, IMG submission 165045) | Estuarine water microbial communities from San Francisco Bay, California, United States - C33_27D | ecosystem: Environmental > Aquatic > Marine > Unclassified | place: USA: California... | reverse complement strand
CATCAAATGATGCAAATACACAAGATGTTTCAATAACAAAAATAGACAGATCAGCTTATGCTGCATTACCTAATAAATTAGCAACTGGACAACCATCACAATATTATGTTGATAGACAAACAACACCAAAAATATATTTATACCAAGCGCCAGATTTAAATACTTACAACACACTTAAATTTTATGTAATCAAAAGAATTGAAGATGCAGGTGCGTATACAAATGATGCAGATGTTGCATATAGATTTTTACCGTGTATGTGTGCAGGATTAGCTTATTACATATCTATGAAAAAAGCACCTCAGCTTGTACAACAAAATAAATTAATTTATGAGGATGAATTGAAAAGAGCGTTAGATGAAGATGGTCAAAGAGCATCTACATTTATTACTCCACAATCTTTTTATCCTAATGGAGTTTAATTATGCCAAAATGGGCGACAGGTAAAACATCACAAGCTATCTCCGATAGATCGGGTATGGCATTTCCATACAATGAGATGGTAAAAGAATGGAATGGATCACTAGTTCATTATTCTGAGTTTGAGCCTAAGCATCCTCAAATTAGAAGAAAACGTATTGTAGCTGATGCTATTGCTTTACAAAATACAAGACCACAAAGATTTCAACAACCTACAGATAGAAGTGGTGTTCAAGCAGATTCAGGAGGAGCTTCGGTTGGTGTAGCAGATTTAACACTTCCAGGAGATTTTGCTTTTATAAATCAAGGTACATCTGAGATGATTCCAGCTGATCCATCCTTACAAAATAGAAGAAGACAATTATCAATACAAGTTAAATCCGTAACAGTGAGTATTACATAATGGCAATTACATATTCAGCATTCTTAACACAAGTAAGAGACTATACAGAAGTTGGAAGCACAGTTTTAACAGATCAAATTATACAAGATTTTATAAGATCAGTAGAATTAGATATCGCAGGTAAAGTTGATTATGATGATCTTAGAAAATATTCAACATCTACATTTACATCAGGCAATAGATATGTAAGCTTACCTGCTGATTTAACTATTATGAGATCTGTCCAAGTAATCGATGGATCCACAAGAACTTTTTTAGAGAGAAGAGATACAAGTTTTATTTCTGAATACAATAATAATGCTGCAACAGGTCTTCCTAAATATTGGGCTAATTGGGATGATTTTAATATTCTTGTAGCACCTATACCAGATTCTGCATATACTGTACAAATCAACTATATTACAGATCCACCAGAATTTACATCAACTAACAATACATTTCTTTCTACTTATCAAGAATCAATGTTGTTACATGGTGTATTAGCTGAGGCTTTTAGATTTTTAAAAGGTCCTATGGATATGTACAAACTGTACGAAACAAAGTACAATGAAGAAGTACAGAATTTTGCTCTTCAACAAATGGGGAGAAGAAGACGTGCAGAATACGATGATGGGGTACCAAGAATTAAGATACCTTCACCATCACCAAATACGTAATTTTAAAGGAGAACAATTATGGCTATTACAACTAATGCAATTTGCAATTCATTCAAAAAGCAATTGTTAGGTGGCGAGCATGATTTTGATAGTGCTGCAGATACATTTAAATTAGCAATGTACACTTCTGCTGCATCTATTGGAGCATCAACAACTAACTATTCATCAACTTCTGAAGTATCTTCACCAGCAGGTTATACTGCAGGTGGTAAAGCTTTAGTTAACCAAGGTGTTAAAGTATCATCTGGTGTCGCTATCACTAGCTTCGCTAATTTATCTTTCACAGGTGTTACACTAACTGCAAGAGGTGCTTTGATTTACAATACAACAACTGACGGTGGTACAGGTACTACTGAAGCGGTTGCTGTATTAGATTTCGGTGGAGACAAGACTGCAACATCTGGAACATTTACAATCCAGTTCCCTGCATTCACAACTTCTGCTGCGATTTTAAGAATTGCGTAATTAAGGAACTAAAATGATATGGCTACTTGGGGACAACAAACATGGGGTTTCGAGAACTGGGGTACACTCGGTGATCAAAACGTTGTCCTAAGTAGCACAAATCTTTCTGCATCTTTTTCTGTAGGCACAGCAACAATAGACGCAGAACTTCAAGTAGGTTGGGGTGGAGACACTTGGGGTGAAAACACTTGGGGTGATTTATCAGGTGCTTTTGCAAACCCAACAGGAATTCAAGCTACATTCTCAGTTGGAACAGTCACAACAACAGCTAACGCTAATATTGATGTAACTGGAATACAATTAACTGCAACTAACGCAGGTGCAGTTGGTGGTACATCAGTAGATCAATTAGTAACAGGACAACAATTACAAATATTTAATGGTGAAGAAGTAGTCGGTATTGGTGTTCCAGTAACAGGCTCTCAAGCTACAACTTCTGCAGGCCAAACAACTATTGATCCAACATACCTAATTGGTGCTGGATGGGGTAGAGATACTTTTGGAAACTTAGGTTGGGGTGTCAATTATTCTGTAATACCTGCTGAGGGAACTGGTATTGAATTAACAGCTTCTTTAGGAGATGAACTTGCAATTACTGATGTTGAAGTAACTGTAACTGCACCAGATGCATTACAAATAACTTATGCAAGTCCTTCATTCTCAATTCAGATCGACCAAGATATATTTGTACTAGCTTCTGAAGATCAGTTAGATGCATTTGTTGGGACTATTGCAGATGTTACTGGTACAGCTACAGTAGATGTCACAGGAATAGAATTAACAAGTACAATTGGCCAAGTAGTTGGTGGTACCAGACAAGACGTTCCAGTATCTGGAATAGAAGCTACCTTAACATTAGGAGACTTCACTTTAGTCCAGTCTACTGTTGAATCTATAACAGGACTTGAACTTACATCTAATATTGGAGAAGCAGCGGAAATACCTCAACAAATAATCGGTGTTTCTGGTATACAAATGACAGCCAATATCGGCTCTGTAACCGTTACAGGTAATGCTCTTGTAACACCTACAGGCATAGAGTTGACTTCTACAGCCGGTACCCTTAATATCACTTCATGGCAAGAGGTTGATCCTGGTGTAAACAATGTTTGGTCAGAGGTTGATTTAGCTGCATGATTAAGGTAAAATTATAATTATTTAGGAGACAAAATTTATGGCATCTAGTTATTCAACAGATCTAAAACTCGAACTAATGGTCACTGGCGAAAACGCTGGTACATGGGGTCAAAAAACAAATAACAATTTAGAATTAATTCAACAAGCAATTGCAGGTTATGAAGCAGTAGCACTTTCTGATGGTGGTACAGTTGCTCTTGCAATGTCTGATGCTGCAGAATCAAATGCAAGAAACATGGTTTTAAAGTTCACAGGAACTTTAACAACTGCATCAACTGTAACTATCCCAGATGGAATTGAAAAATTTTACATTATTGATTTATCTGCTGTAACAGGTGTAACAAACTTAACAATCAAAACTGTAAGTGGAACAGGTTTCACTGCAGGTGAAGCTGCAATCGTTGCTGCTTATTCTGATGGAACAGATTTAAATGAGATTGCACTTAACACTTTAGGTGGAACAATTGCACAAGCACAAATTGATGATGCTGCAATTTCTACTGCAAAACTTTCTAACAATGCAGTGACTACTGCTAAAATTTCAAATTTAAATGTGACTGAAGCAAAACTTGCTGCATCCGCAGTTACTGCAGATAAGATTGCACAATCTACAATTACACAAGCAAAACTTGCTACAGACTCAGTTGGCCCAGATCAATTAATTTCAACTGGTGTTACTGCTGCAGAGTATACTTCGGCTACAATTACTGTAGATGCTGATGGAAGAATTACTGCTGCATCTTCAGGTGGAGGTGCTGCAAACATGGTTCTAACTGATACTTTTGGAGGCACAGGAACTTTTACTGCTCAACCAGGAACTTCTAAAATTCATCTTTATATGAGAGGTGGTGGCGGAGGTGGCGGAGGCGCTATCGTAAACGTTGGTGACTCACAATCAGGATTTGGTGGTTATGGTGGATTTGGTTTTTGGAATGTACCAGTATCACCACCGTATTCAGTTCCTTATTCTATGGGAAATGGCGGAGGTGGTGGAGCATCATCTAACGGTCCTGTTGTTAATGGACAAGCAGGAAACCCATCTGTGTTCAATACTAATTTAATTGCTAATGGTGGTAATGGTGGTGATAGTGGAAGCTACAACCCTGGTGACCAACCTCCAGGTAACCCAGGATCAACACCAACGGCTACGTATTCATATCCAACAAGTTTTGTACCTTTACAAGCTTTTTATTCAGGAGAACAAGTAGGAAGAGTACAAGTACTTGAAACCCCTGAAGCACCTAATATTGGTCCTAGTTTTGCTAATGCAAATGGAAAGCAACAAGTCTATGGTCTTGGTGGTGGGGGCGCAAGAGCGGGTGTTCGTGACTCAGGTCTTTCAGGAAACTCTGGTGGTTTTAAAATTTATGAGGATATAGGATAAAGTTATGGCAAAATTAGTTTTTTATAGTGGAACAATTAATAGTACAGCAACTTTTCGTGGAGCAGGTGCAACAGACACAGATATTAATTATATAATTAATGAACCTATTTCTGCTGGAATGTCACAAACATTCGATATAACTCAAGCACAATATGATGGATTATTTGATGGATCTAAAACATTAGAAGTTATAAACGGAGCACCTTCTGTTGTGGACACACCCATTGATACAACAATTCAAACTAACAGTGCTGAAATGTTTTCAGAGTTACTAAATAACTATAAAAAACATTTAAATAGTTTAATTGAAAACAAACCTAACCATTCAAAAATTTCTCAAGCTAACGCTTGTAAAGATTTTCTTGAAACTATAGATGTTTCTACCTTAACTTTTCCAGGTGATTGTTTAGAAAAAATATTAAAAGATAATAATAAATTAATTCAATTATCTGCATTCTAGACTATTTACTTTTAGTTAAAATCAGTTATTTATTGTGTATCTTATGAAAGATAACATTATAGAATTTCTTTATCCTAAAGATTGTAAAGATCTTTTTGATGATGTTTTACCAGAACCTGCACAATTAAACATACCAGAATGGTATAAAGAATTAAATCATAATGAAGAACTATTAACCGTTAAAGGATGTATACCTTTTTTAGATACATTAACAGCAGGTTATATATTAAAAATTCCTCAAGATACACACATAAGATTTAATGTCATAAATGAGGAAAATGGTAAACCTGATTTATTTGTAAAATATTCTTTTGCAAGACGTACTGATGATTTAGTAAGAGTAAAATTAAATTTAAATAATTCTCATCCCGAAAGCCACCCTATAGAACAATTAGGACCTAAATGTCCTTTTCATAATAAAAATAAAAATTTACCTTTTATAAAAATTTTAAATCCTTTTATAATAAAAACACCTCCTGGATATTCATGTTTATTTGTTTCTCCATTAAATAACTCTGATGATAGATTTAATATTATATCTGGAATCGTAGATACAGATACCTTTAACGGAGAAATTAATTTTCCTATAATAGTTAATGGAGATAAATATCCTAGTTTAGATTCCGTTATTGAAAGAGGGACTCCGTATGTTCAAATAATACCATTTAAAAGAGAAAACTGGAAAATGAAAGTTAAAGAGCATAATAAAAATATATTTGTAACTAGATTAGCACAGGCAAAAAGTTTTTTATATAATTACAAAAAACATTTTTGGTTTAAGAAAAAATGGAAATAGAAAAATTTATAAAAGTATATAATGGAGGAATGAAAATTGAAGCTGTTGGAAGTTTGGTTTATTTCCTATCTAAAAAAACATCTTTTCAAGATGCGACTATTGTTGGAAGTAAATCTAGAGGAACTTTAGATAAAAAAATAAGAGATACAAAAACTTATAATTTTGAAGATGGAAGTTACACAGGAATTCATTGGGGTAGCTTTTTAAGACATTTAATATCAAATTATTATTTTGAATATTTAAAAGGGAATAAAGCAAATGCCTCAGATATAATTACATTAGAAGCTTTAAAATATGAAGTGGGTGGACATTATGTTCCTCATGTAGATCACGGTGCGAAAGTACCAAGAACTGTAAGTTCTATTTTATTTTTAAATAATGATTACGAGGGTGGAGAAATAAACTTTCATGATCCATGTGATTATAATAAAATTTATAAAACTATAAAACCAGCACCTGGTAGATGTTTATTGTGGCCCTCTAATTTTATTTATCCACATTCAGTGTCTCCGGTAACTAAAGGAACACGATACGTTATTGTCTCATGGCTGATTTAAATTGGAAATATAAAATAATACCAAAAGTATTTAATTCTAATGAATTAGATATTTTAAAAGAATATACTAAAAGAAAACATTTTTTAAATAGAACTAATTTTGATATGGTTCAAAGTAATAATTATGACACTCGTTTTTATAAGGATGACTTAATGGAAGTTCTTCTTTTAAATAAAAAACATATATTTGAAAAAGCAGCTGATTTAACATTAAATGAAACTTACACTTTTTGGAGATGTTATACTTATAATTCTGAATTAAAAAAACATAAGGATAGGCCTTCCTGTGAAATAAGTGCAACAATTTTTATTGATTCAGATAATCATGACTGGCCTATTTATATGGATGGTAAACCTATTTATTTATCCAGAGGGGATGGTGTTTTATATAGAGGATGTGATATAGAACATTGGAGAGAACCTTATAAAGGAGATTTTCATACACAAGTTTTTTTTCATTATGTAGATGCTAATGGAAAATATGCAGATTACAAAGGAGATATAAAAAGATGAAAATAATGCAAAGTAAAAAAACTGGTGCAGCGGTTATGTATTTTACAGATGAAGAAATAGAAATATTAAAAAAACAAAAACATTTCAAAATTGATCCGTTTACTTTAAAACATTTATCAAATAATCTTGTTAAAATAGCAGCTGAGATTAATGATTATTTACCTGAAGAACTTGAAAAAGTATTATCTGGTGATGAAGACCATATTGCTTTGAAAGAGTGATTCTATACAAGGTGAGTATTATTAGGTATAATATCGTATGCCTTTAACAAACGTACAAATAAGACCAGGATTTAATAAACAAGTAACCGCAACAGGCGCTGAAGGTCAATGGACTGATGGGGATTTTGTTAGATTTAGATATAGCCTGCCTGAAAAAATAGGCGGATGGCAGCAAATTACCGATCAAACATTAGTAGGTGCTGCAAGAGAACAACTCGTTTGGGCTGATTTAGATGGTCGAAAATATGCAGCAATAGGTACTCACAAGGCATTAATTATTTATTATGAAGGTGCGTTTTATGATATCACACCTTTAGATACAGCTTTAACCAGTTGTACATTTGATACAACAAATACTTCTGCAACTGTGACTGTAAATAAAACAGGTCATGGCTTATTAGCAGGAGACTTATTTACATTCACTTCAGTTACACCACCATCAGGTGCGGGATATGTAGCTAATGATTTTGAAACAAATACATTTGAAGTTATATCTGTACCCGATGCAGATACATTTACTGTTACTATGGCTTCTGCTGCAACAGCTACTACTTCTGCAAGCGGTGCTGCAACAGTTAATCCATATATTAAACCAGGGCCGGTAGATCAAACTTATGGTTATGGTTGGGGAACAGATACTTGGAGTTCTGGAGAATGGGGAGAAGCTTCAGGAACATCCAATGTTGTTCTTGATCCCGCATCATGGTCACTAGATCATTTTGGACAAAAACTTATAGCAACTATTAAAAATGGTAAAACATTTGAGTGGGATCCAATTACCGCAGTACCTGCAGCACTATCAACAAGAGCAACAGAAGTTAGTGGAGCACCGACAAGATCAGTGATGTCAATTGTATCTGAAAGAGATAGACATTTAATTATACTTGGAACTGAAACAACAATTGGTAGTGAAAATACACAAGATAAAATGTTTATAAGATTTAGTGATCAAGAGGATATTTCTGATTACACACCAACATCAATTAATACAGCAGGAACATTTAGATTAGATTCTGGTGTTAAAATTGTAGGAGCGGTAAAAGCTAAAGATTATATATTAATTCTTACAGATACTTCTGCATATGTTATGCAATTTGTAGGACCACCTTTTACATTTTCAATTAGACAGGTTGGAAGTAATTGTGGGGGTATTGGTCAACATGCAATTAAATATGTTAATGGAAGAGTGTATTGGATGGGTCAAGCAGGAGGATTTTTTGTATTTGATGGTACCGTTAAATCCTTACCTTGTTTAGTTGAAGATTTTGTATTTACAAATAAAGGAGATAACCTTGGAATAAATTACAACTCAGGTGAAATAGTTTATGCAGGACTCAATCATTTATATGAAGAGATCAGTTGGTTTTATCCGAAATCTGGTTCATCAAGTGTAGATAGAGTAGTTACTTATAACTATACAGAAAACACTTGGACAACAGGATCACTAGCTAGAACATCTTGGTTTGATTCAACATTATACGACAACCCATACGCAACAAAGTTCAACGGATCAGGGACACCGAGCTTTCCAACAATACAAGGTGTAACAGCAGCTAACGGTGCTTTAACATATTACGCACATGAAATTGGAAACAATGAGGTAGATTCGTTAGGTAATAAAACAGCTATACCTGCATTTATTCAATCTGGAGATTTTGATTTAGCTATAGAAGGTGATGGTCAAATGTTTATGTCTATGAGAAGATTTGTCCCTGATTTTAAATTATTAACTGGTAATGCTGAAATTACAATTAATCTAAGAGACTATCCAACGGACACCGCAACATCTTCACCTTTAGGTCCATTTACAATAAATAGCTCTACCGATAAAGTAGATACCCGTGCAAGATCGAGATTTGCTAGTTTAAGAATTGCAAATACATCAACTGATGAGAATTGGAGATTCGGAACATTTAGAGCAGACATACAGCCAGATGGTATGAGGGGATAATGGCTAAAGTAGATATTAATATACCAGAACCAACACCAACATATACTGAGGAAAACCAAAGACAGATTTCTCAGTCGTTGAGAACGTTAAAAGATAAATTAAATACTTCTTTTCAAGAAGAATTAAAACAAGAAGTCGAAAGAGTTTCTTGGTATACAATGAGGTAATATGAGCCAAGGATGTAATAACGTAAATGTTGAACCCACAGTTATTGGTGGTGGAAATGGATCAAATGCTTATGATGCATTTGGAAGATTAAGAGTTTCTAATCCATTTACTATTTTTGATAGTACAAATGTAATGTCAAAGAATAGTCTCTTTGATGAATCTTTAACTGGATCAGGTACAGTTTCATATACCGCAAATAAATCTACAGTTAATTTAAATGTAACTACAGCTAGTGGCGATAAAGTCATAAGACAATCAAAAAGAGTTATGTCTTATCAACCAGGTAAGTCATTATTTATATTTAATACATTTGTAATGAATGCACAAGAATCTGGATTAGAACAACGTGTTGGAACTTTTGATGCAAACAATGGAATCTTTTTTGAAGACACTGGCACAGGTTATCAAATTGTAAGAAGAAGTTATACATCAGGTTCAAGTGTTGATGATCCAATTGCACAGTCAGCTTGGAATGGTGATAAACTCGATGGAACAGGAGCTTCTGGCTATACACTCGATCCAACTAAAGCAACTATTTTATTTACGGATTATGAATGGTTAGGAATGGGAGCAGTTAGAGTCGGATTTGTTATTGATGGTAAATTTATTACAGCACATACATTTTTAAATGCAAATAATTTAGATACGGTTTATATGCAAACTGCAAACTTACCCATAAGATATGAAATAGAAACGACAGGGACGATATCTGGTGCAGCCGTATTACAACAAGTCTGTTCTTCTTGTATGATTGAAGGTGGTTATTCTCCACAAGGAGTTATTCAATCAGTTGGAACAGCTTCATTAAGTGGAGTGAATTTAACAACGGCTGGAACGTTTTATAATATAGCAACGATTAGAATTAAATCAGGACGACCTTACGCACTTATTATTCCTCAAGGTTTTATAGCTTCTGCTGTATCTAACTCTGATTTTGAACTACAATTAAGACAAAATGCAACTCCATCAACAGCGTTTTCATATACAAGTTATTCTGATAATGTAGAATATGATTTAACTGGTACTACAACTATTACAGGTGGGACTATTATAAATAGAACTTATTTATCTGGTAAAGGGGTTTCTATTGAAAACTTTGGAGATGGTTTTAATTTTGAATATCAACTTGGACAAACAATAGCAGGTGCATCTGACACACTAACTTTATGTGCTAAAGGTGCATCAAATGGTGATGATGTTGTGGGTTCATTAAAATGGTACGATACGACAAATGGCTAACATATATAAAAACGCATTCTACGATCCTAATACTACTGCAGCAGTGACAGTGTATACGTCACCGTCTAACTCACGTGCTATCATACAAAATATACAAGTAACAAATGAATCTGGATCAAAGATATTAAAAGCAAGTATTACTGATGCAACAAATACATCAACAATACAAATAGCTTATGCATCTATCTCTGGGCCTACAATATGTAATATAGCAAAAGGACCAATCATACTTGAGGAAAGTGATACATTAAATATTGAATGTAATACTACCAATTCAGTCTCAGCTGTGGTATCCATTCTTGAAATAAATAGATCAGATCAAAATGGCTAAACAAAAATTTACACACTACGTCCCTAGACCAAAACCTAAAAAGCGTCCTGGTCGTCATAAAAAAAGTCTTTCAAAAAGTGAAAAAAGAGACTATAAGAAATACAACCGACAAGGAAGATAATTATGAGTGATTTACCAAAAATACCTGCTGAAGCTAAAGAAATTATAAGACATAAAAGAACTGGTAAAATTTATGCAAGCAAAGCTGAGTTTGATGCAGAAGTTGCAGATCAAAGTGTAGATACAACTGCAGAAGATTTTAGACAAGACCTTGAAATAAAAGTTACTAGAGTTTCAATGGGTGCTAAAACAAAAAAGTGAAAGTAATTCAAGAAGATAATTTTTTTCCTCGATTAGATTTTATTTTACCAGAAATGAAAAAAATAAAATTATACACTAAAGAGGAAATGATGGCCTTAACTAATTCATCAGGAGAAAGCTGGCCAGGAACAAGAAGTAAACCTTTAATAGTAGAAAATATTTTTTTGCACGAATACCTATGCTATTTAATTTTTCAAAAAAAATTAATTGACGGAGGTTTTTGGAATATTAAAAGTCATTTACATTTAAGATTAGAAAAAGACGAATCTTTAGATTGGATACACAAAGACCAAACAGATTTATCTATTTTAGTATATTTATCTAAAACAAACTTAAATTCAGGAACTTATTTATATGACGAGAATGACAATATTGTTAATGATATAAAATTTGTTCAAAATAGAATTGTTATATTTCCTGGATCATTTGCTCATAAAGGTTATGGACATCATGGAAAAGATATATATGATGGCAGACTAACTTTAAATTTATTTTTAACTAGGGAGAAATAATGAAACCCAGAGGAGCCACTGAGCTACAGATGGAAATGCTGCACAAGCATGTTCCAAAAGAATTATTAGACCAAGTACAAATATGTACATCTGTACCTGGTAAAGTTCCAATCGATCCAAACAAAGTAAACATTCTTTGGCAAAAAAATTCATACGATCAACCAAACTTACAAGAATTTTTTGGTAATAAAGAAAGACATAAAGAATATGATTGGTATGTATTTAATTCACATTGGAACTATGAAAAGTTTAGATACTTCTTTGATATACCAGCAGATAGATCTGTAGTTATTAAAAATGGTTGCACATCATTTCCACAAAGAAGACCTTATGAAAAAGGACAACCTATAAAAATATTACATCACAACACACCGTGGAGAGGATTGAATGTTGTACTTCGTGCTATGCAAGAAGTAAAAAATCCTAATATTACATTAGATGTGTATTCATCTACACAGGTTTATGGAGATCAGTTCAAACAACAGAATGATGATAATTTTAAACCATTATATGAACAAGCAAGACAATTACCTAATGTAAACTATATTGGATATGAAACTAACGAATATATTTTAGAACATATGACTGATTATGATTTATATGTTTACCCAAGCACATTTGAAGAAACTTTTTGTGTATCTGCTTTAGAGGCTTTAGCTGCAGGTGTTCATGTTATTACTAATAACTATGGGGCGTTATATGAAACATGTTCTGAATGGCCTGTATATGTTAACTACACAGATAACTATGAAACGATGGCTAGAGATACCGCAGCTGCTATTGAAGTTGCAGCAAGTTATTTACATGAACCGTTTATACAAGAACACTTAGACGAACAACAAAAATTCTATAAACGATTTTATAATTGGAATAAAAAAGGAATGGAATGGGAAAGTTTTTTGAGAGGAGCCATCAATGAACGAAATAAAGCCTAGACCAAAACTAGTTGATGGAGTGAAGAATGTTACTCCTATGTGGAAAACGGACACCGGACAACGACCACCGGTTAAGCTAGAACTACAACAATCCCCTTACAGAATATTTGTTGCAACACCAGTACATGATCAGTGTTCTATTCACTATGCTCAAGGATTGTTAGAATTTCAAAAACTATGTTTTGAAAAAAATGTATTAGTGACCTTTCAAATAATGAAATCATCACTTGTTACACAGGGTAGAAATTTATGTGTGTCTGGATTTTTAGAATCTGATTGTACGCATATGTTATTTGTTGATTCGGATATTATATTTAATGCACATTCTATAT
>Ga0222718_10003803_pt1 | contig 12806 bp, 11 predicted proteins | sample C33_27DmetaG_FD_165045 | JGI IMG/M metagenome (GOLD analysis project Ga0222718, IMG submission 165045) | Estuarine water microbial communities from San Francisco Bay, California, United States - C33_27D | ecosystem: Environmental > Aquatic > Marine > Unclassified | place: USA: California... | reverse complement strand
ACAAATGACCGTAGACTGAACTTCCAACAAGCATTGAAAGTTGATGAAGCAATGAAAGACTATAAAAGAGTCATGAGAAAAAGAGATTTTGTAGACATGATTCAAGATTTCATAGATCAAGGCGAAGGTCCCAATCTAGATCTTTTAATAGTTGATGAAGCACAAGACCTGGTTCCTATGCAATGGGAGATGGTCAAGAAAGTCCTAGTTCCGAGAGCCAAGAAGGTATTTTATGCAGGAGATGACGATCAATGCATTTATTCTTGGATGGGTGTAGACGTTAAAGATTTTCTGAATTCTAGTTCAAATAAAATAATCTTAGACAAATCTTACCGAGTACCTTTGTCGGTTCATGAAATAGCAGAGGACATGGTAAAAAGAATAGGTATCAGACAAGATAAAGTTTGGCAACCCACAACAAAACAAGGTGCAGTTATTTGGCATTATGATATCATGGATGTAGACCTAAGAACTGGAGAGTGGTTAATCCTTGGAAGAACTAACTACATTACCAATAAAATTGCTAACAAACTTAAAGAAAGTGGCTACCTTTTTTGGAAAGAAGGTTCTGGTTGGTCTATTTCCCTAAATGTACTTAACGGAATAGAGGTGTGGAATAGAATATGCAAAAAACAACAATTACCGATAAGCGAATGGAAGAACTTTTCGAAGATAACACAGCCTCATGTTTTTACAAAGCATGGCAAAAGAGTGTTAAATTCATTAGACCCCGAAAAATTATATTCAATAGATCACATGGGAGATTGTCTGACAGTGTCTGCGGAGACACATTGGAATCAAGTGATAAAAGTATCGGAGAAGGAGCTAACATACATAAATTCTGTGAGGAAGAGTGGGGAGAAGATTTGGAGCGGATCACCAAGAATAAAAATTTCTACGATCCATAAAGCAAAAGGAGGGGAGGCAGATAACGTTCTACTTATGTTAGAATCATCAAAAGCATGTGCAGAAAGTCCTGATCAAGATTCCGAGATCAGGACTTTTTATGTTGGTGCAACAAGAGCAAAACAAGAATTACACATCGTAGACTCAAACAAAGATAATGGATTTAGAATATGAAAAAAGATAGAAAATATTTTTTAGAAGAAGCAGAAAAACTAATCAATGGACCGAGAGCCAAGGAATATGGACCAGCAAAGTTTAATCATGAGCGAATAGCTAAGATTTGGTCTGTTATTTTAGCTAGAGAAATAACAGCAGAAGAAGTCGTTGCTTGTATGATAGGAGTAAAGTTAGCTAGATTAGCTGAAACAATGGACCACGATGATTCTTGGACGGATATCATTGGGTACGCAGCACTTGGTGGAGAGATTATAAATCATGAAAAAGAAACATCAGTATAATTTAGCAGATATGGGGGGCGATTGGTTTAAAGCGAAAGGACCAGAAGAAATGCCAGACTTAACAAATGAAGACATAAAAGAAGTAGCATCCATGGGTTTAGAAAGTGATTGGTCGCCTCCTTCTTCTTTTCCAGACTTAACTAAGCACGATAGAATAGCTATTGACTTAGAGACAAGAGATCCTAATTTAATGAAACTTGGACCTGGTTGGTGTAGAAAAGATGGTTATGTTATTGGTGTTGCTGTCGCTGCAGGAGATTTTATAGCTTACTATCCAATCAGACATGAGGGTGGAGGTAATCTACCACCAAAGAAAGTTTTCTCCTGGTTAAAAAAACAAATGGAAACACCTCATATAGAAAAAGTATTTCACAATTCCATGTATGACTTGGGATGGCTTAGAGCCGAGGGTATAGAAGTTCAAGGCAAGATTATAGATACAATGATTGCAGCACCTATACTGAATGAGAATAGGAGATATTATAATCTAAATTCACTTGCAGGAGAATATCTTGGAGAGTGGAAAAACGAAAAGATGATGAACAAAGCAGCTGAATATTTTGGTGTAGATCCAAAGTCTGGTATGTGGCAATTACCTAGTCGTTTTGTTGGTGCTTATGCTGAACAAGATGCTAGGGTTACACTGAAACTTTGGGATCATTTAAGACCTTTATTAGATAAAGAAGAATGTAATGCCATTTTTAATTTAGAGTCTTCTTTGCTACCTGTTCTGTTAGATATGAAAACAAAAGGTGTTCGTGTTGATATAGATAAGGCTGAAGGTGTTAAAAAGATGTTGGCTAAAAGAGAAAAAGAACTACTTGAAGAGATAGTCAAGGACACGGGACTCTCTATTGAACCTTGGGTCGCCACATCTATAGCAAAAGTGTTCGACTCCCTTGGGATTCACTATTTTCGCACAGAAAAGTCTGGGTCGCCCATGTTTACAAAACAATTTCTCTCTAATCATCCCCACCCCATTGCGGCAAAGATTCTTAAGATTAGAGAACTTAACAAAGCTAATACGACATTTATTGAAACTATTCTTAATCATTCTCATAATGGTAGAATACATTGTGATTTTAATCCTTTAAGATCCGATGATGGAGGTACTGTTACAGGTCGTTTTAGCTCAAGTAACCCCAATTTGCAACAGATTCCTGCACGAGATCCTGAGATCAAAAAACTAATTCGTGGTTTGTTTATCCCGGAGGAGGGCCACAAATGGGGTTCATTTGATTATGCATCACAAGAACCAAGATGGCTAGCACATTATTGTGGTAGCTTGACAGGAGAAAATAAACATCCTCAGATAGATCAAGTGATAGAAATGTATAATAAAGGAGATGCTGACTTTCATCAGATGGTAGCCGATATGGCGGGTATATCTAGAAAAAATGCTAAAACAGTTAACCTTGGTATTATGTATGGTATGGGCAAGAAAAAACTTGCAAATGTAATGGGGGTTGATGAAGAAGAGGCTACAAAGCTTTTAGATACCTACCATGAAAAAGTTCCCTTTGTTAGAGGTATAGCAGAAAAAACATCTAGTCATGCAAAAGAGCATGGTGTAATTAGAACCTGGTTAGGTCGTAAGTGTAGGTTTGATATGTGGGAACCTAATTCATACGGATACAATAAAGCTATGCCTCTTGCAGAAGCCATCAAAGAATATGGTCACAAAGGTAGAATCAGAAGAGCTTTTACTTACAAAGCACTCAATAAATTAATCCAAGGTTCGAGTGCCGACCAAACAAAAAAAGCTATGATAGATTGTTATAAAGAAGGTCTATGTCCAATACTGACTGTTCATGACGAACTATGTTTTAATATCAAAGATCAAAAGGAAGCAGATAGGGTTGTTGACATTATGTCAAATTGTATACCAAATCTGAAAGTTCCTTTTGAAGTTGACTCCGCCTTGTGTGACAACTGGGGAGAAGTTGATTAAAGACCAGACTTTATTACGAAAACATCAAATTCAGACATTGTATCTTCCTCTGGCTTTTCATTTTTGAAAATATCATAAGCATGAGAAGTTATATTAGATCTGTCTAAACCTATGTCTTTTAATGTCGCATCATCTAAACTATTCAATGCACTTATTGTTCTTGTTATTTTAAATTTATAGAACCATTCCTTTAACATTATATATCCTTTTTTAAAAATAAATCTTAACTCTGCATTTTTATATATAAATTGTTTCTATCAGAAAGATAAGAGAGAAAAAAAGAAAAACATTCTTTCCAAAAAAGCATAAATTAACGCTAGGCTATTAAATTTAAACGTAGAAAAAGAAACACCATTCTAGCTAGGAATCATACCAAAGACTTTTGTTTCGTGGGTTCTGAGGCATCTGAGAGCCTCGTTTTTTTAATAATTCCCTTAACTCTGCATTATTTCCTAATCCTCCCCCCTATTGATAAGGAAAAGTGCTTAACTCTGCATTATTTTTTTACGTTCTTCATCAGTCATTTTAGACCAGTTAGAAATTTGTTCTAAAGTTCTTTGGCAACCAACACAGATATTATTTTCTATTTTGCACACGTTTAGGCACGGGCTTACAATAGGCTGTGATCTTTCTTTTTTCGTCATTGGGGTATGGAATCTCAGGTTGTTCGTTTAATCTTCTAGCAAAATACAGGCAGTCATTAACATTTTCAAATGTCTGGTCTTGATTAATAATTAATGTGCCTATCATATAGACTAAAGCAAACTCTATCATTCATCTTTGGTTTTCCAAAAGTATTCATCTGTATCACCAAGTCTAAACTTTTGTCCATTTTCAACTTGGTACTCTATTGTACTCACTTTGAAGTCTGGTTGCAATGGCTTGTCTGGAGTTAATGAGTTATCATAAACTCTCATTCTATTGTTTGGATATAAACAAAACTGTCCGTTGCTTAGTTCTATTATATTATGTGACTTGTGTTCTGCTGGTTTCTCACTGGTTGAATAATCGATGTGGTCTGGATCGACATTGTAATTATCTAGTGTTGCTACATACTTACCTGTCAGTGTTCCGTGGTCTCTGGTCAATACTTCAAAATCCATCGATCCTATGAATTGTTTAGAAATAGCCACCACACCATAATCCATGCAGTTCCAAAACTGAAGGTTGTAAAGATCCAAATCTGGAGTCGGTGTAACTGGGTCAGAAACGAATGCAGAAATAGGTAACTTGTCATACAAAGCACCATAATCAGGAAGGTAAGTTTCAAAATAAAAAGCTCTACCAGGAATAGATTTTGCAGTAACCCAAATGCCTTTAACAAATTCTCCATGACCATCTTCATGATCTCGTAAATATTCTCTTCGAACCCATACATCTATTGACGGTAAATTTACAATCGATGTTGACATTATGATTTAGGATTCTTTTTTCTAGCATTTTTTGTTCTTGCATATGATCTATTTTTAGAGGCAGATACAACTTTCAATTTACTTTTTTTATTTAAGGCATTACCACCAACGTGATGTACGTCTTTTCCATCGCCTTTTTTAACCTTACCTTTACGCATCATTTGTCTTCGAGCCAAGTTTCGATTAGCTCGTTCCTTTCTGCGAGACTTAGGTTCTATAGCATATTCTCTTTGGTAATTACGTTTGTAAGCCATTAATGCATTGTTCCGTTTGTTATATCGCTAATATCTACTAGACGCTCTGACATATAACTATCATGATAATCTCCATAAAAGCTATGGTTTCTCATGTGTGTTTCTTTTACAATCTCGCCATTCTTTATTTTAAGAACAATGAATTGTTGCATGATGACCTTGTCATCATCTTCTTTTTCTATTGCAGTTTTGAACGGGCCGTCTTTCATTATACAATCCCCTTTGTATATCCGTTTGCTCTAGTATATGTTAGCACATCTTTTCTATTTGCTAAATCGTTAACGTAAGATACATGTACCCAACCAGAATTAGGCTCAATACCATCCCAGCACTCTAATATAAGTTGATCGAAGTTTAAATTGTTTTCAATATATTTAGCAAGATCATAATTACTCACACCAAATATTTCTATATCTGCTGCTTCTCCATCACAGTGTTGTGAAGTTGGCTTTGATCCTATGGCTTCACACAAAGCCGGACTTCTGTATCCAGAATTAATCATAACTGGTTTACCAAAAGCTGATCTAATTCTTTCTAATATATTGTGGCACAAAGATTCCATGGCTATAATGTGAATCTCATTTGGTTTGTTTTCAATACCTTTTCTTTCAGCCGTCTGTGATTTTGTAAATTCTGCTAGAGAAAAGTTTTTTGATAATTTCATTGTGTTCTAGTTCCTATTGTTAAATTTTTAAGAATATCAATTGGATTGCTTCCTAAGAAAGCAGGATTAGTTCTTGTTTCGGCAGACGTTGTTGTACCACTTGTTGGAGATATATTAGAAGTATCTAATACAGGTAATTCATCAACTGGAAATATAGGAAGTTCTTCTTGTGTCGATTCAACACCACCAGACAATAACGATTTACCTAATAAATTTCCATAAATGCTACTCATCTCATCAAAAGGTAATTTATTTAATGCTCTTCTTTCTAGTTTTATATTGGCTTCTTTGTATATAGCTTCATAAAGTTCTTTACTTGGTTTTATAGGACTAAATTGACCATTTAGAATCATAGCCAATTCTTGTCTTCCCAAATTAGAATCTTCTTTAAGGGCATATATTATGTCATTATCTGATAATCCAGCAATTCTAGCTGCTTGAATTTTATCATACATTTCTCTTTGCACTCTAAACAAATTATTATTACCTTCGACATAAGCCTGTAAAACATCTTCTTTTGTAGAGTTGTTGAGTTTGGCTATTTGACCAAAGCCCCTTATAGCAGAACTTCTTGTTTGTGTGTAACCATAACCACTGAAAGATAAAGCTTTTGGTACATCTAACTCTAATTTTCTTAGTCCTGTAAAAGCTGTTAATGCCTCTTCTGTTTTATCATATTTAGTTCCAGTTGCACCAGGATCTCCTGAAATAGCAAGAGAAGTTCTACCTTGTTCAAAACCACGGGGCGTTAGTTTTGCAAATTGTTCTACACCACCAGGTAGCAAACCTCCTAAAACATGATAAAAACCCTTTTGAAGTTTTGCACCAGGAGACTCTGCTTCATTCCATATTGGAGCACCTGTAGGAGTTTGACCACCACGACCTAAATATTGTGCGGGTAAAGCATCTAAAACACGTTCGGCAATCAATGATTCACCTGCAAAAGGTTCAGACAACGCTTTAAAAGATTCCCATGCTCCACTCATTATCTTCTCTGCTTCGGAAGCACCTATTTCTCCTTTTTGACTGTATGTTTTTAGAGCGAGTCTTGATGGAGCCAAAACAAAGTCATAAGGCAACATGTAACTTAAATCAACATACTCAAATTTTTTACCATCTTTCGGATTGTTTAAAGGAACAGTTTGGTGACCATTTAAAAATTCAGGCATCAATTTTCGAATATTCTCTAGTTCTTCTTGTGACATATCGACAGCCATTAACGCACCTTTTGTGACTGCAAAAGGAACAGTAGCAGCCATATTTATATAGCCAGATAATCTGTTTGCACCTATGGCACGAATTTGTCTTTCCAAGATAGCTGCTTTATCTGCACCTATCTTTGCTATCAAGCTATCACTAGCCTTAAATCCCATCTCTGTCAAACTACGATTAAGTATGTTAGTTGAGTTTCTCATAATTTCAGCAGGGAAAGCTATGAAGTTACCAAATACAGGAACTTTTCTTATATCTCTAATAAGCTTTGGAACACGAGAATAAATAGGCATTGTCTCTTTTATAATATCACCTGCAAACACGTTTATAAATCCATGCTTACCCATAAGATCCGAGGATCGAGGAGCAAGACCAGAGTTCACTAATTCTTGGATTATGTCATCTCCCAAGTTATCAGGATCTAAACCAGCTTTACGAAAAGCTGATCCAAACTTTGCTTTCTCTCCAACAAACCCTACAGTTTTCCAGTAAGTATCAACATTACCATAAACAGATTGAAAAGCTTTAAAAGCACTTGATATAATAGGTAATTTATCCATGCCATATTCAATTGCTGCACTTGTTTTACTAGCACCTGTTAATCCAGCCCCTTCTCTTATGTTTCTTTGAAACTCGTTTATAACAATGTTTTCTTCTCTTATTCCTATATCACCTAACATTTCATAGAATTCTCTGAACTCTGGCTCACTAAGATTAGAAACTTTACCAAAGGTAGCTGACATAGACTGAGTTAAATCCATGTTTCTAGCAATATTGCCATTGGCTCCTACCATAAATATACCTGATAAAAAGTTACGAACTTGAGCTAATGGATTTAAAACTGTTTTTGCGACTTGAGATAAGCCTTTGGCTTGTAATGCTACAGCCAACAATTCCGAACCTATGCCCCCGGTTCTTGTAGGTATTGTCAAAGAGTTAAATATTTCTGGTGCCACAAAGTCTCCAGATAGAGCACCATAGTTACCACCAGAAACAGACATCTTACTTAATTCTTCTTGTTTTATTTTTTCATTTTTCTTTAGTTGTTCTTTGGAAAAAGGTTTACCTGATTGTACAGCTTTTAACTCTTCTTTTTCTAAGTCTTCTATAACCTTTGACTTTTGAGGAACACGCTTACCTAGTTGTTTGTATCCTGCTGCTTGAAGATCAGCTATTTGTTGAGGTGTTAAGTCTTCTCCTTTTACAATTAAAGGTCTTGAAGCTTGTAATAATTTACCTTTTGAATCTTTTGCTTTTGTAAGCCAATCATTTATCTTAGGAATAGCTGTTTCAAAAGTCTCTGAAAAACCTCCCTCGTCTGTCATTCTAGCCATACTTTTATACAAATTATTTGTTCCAACGAACTTACTTAAATCACTTATTGTTTGTGTGAACAGGACCTTAGGATCACGGATCTCGTTCATAAGTTCTCTTAGTTGTGGATTTTTGTCTAGAAAAACAGATCTCTTTTTGAAGAAACCTTCAGATATTGTGTATAACGGAACTTCCTTTATTCTTGAAGAACCTGTCATATCTCCCCTTTTCTTTAAATTAAGAATTGCCTCTGGGCTTAATGATCCTTCTGAAAGATCTCCTAGTATAGCTCTGTCTACTGATTTAGTTGCCTCTGACATAGCCTCGTCTAAAGTCTTTTCAGGATTAGTCTTCATAATTATTTTAGCTGAATTTTCTATGCTTTGTGTGTATCTAGGATCAACCTTCATAGCAGCTAAACCTTTTGCATCTAAAGATACGGCTCCACCATAAAGTCTACGAAGATAAGCACCTTTATTGTTTTCTATCTCTTGGAGTATTGGTTTTACTAAACTAGGCTCAACAAGACCTTTCTCTACCATGTCTTCCAGCTGTTTATAAATGACGTCTGATAAAGCATCCACTTGTATTCTCATACCTTCTGCAGCTGCTTTGACTCTAGGGTTATATAAAGATTTACCATCTATAACTGTATCAAAAGCTTTTTCATCACCTTCAAGATACCTCATTAAATCAGAATATGCTCTATCTATTTGTTTTTGTCTTTTACCTGGTAGTTGCATAGTACTAATTGTTTTTTTGGCAGCCTTTTCAAACTCAGAAAGATAACTCATAGCTAAATTATCTTGTGAGCTAATCATAGCATCAACATCTTTCATTGCTTCAAATAATTCTTTTGGAGTCTCGCCCCTTGAAGACAAGTATTTACCTAAAGCTGTTCCAGAAACTTTCGATCCTATTCTTTGAAAGCCTTCAGATATTAGTCTTGCTGTTTGTGGAACACCAGGAAGCATAGATGCAATTTTTACAGCGGATCCAGCTATAGGTATTGCAGCCTCAACACCCAAGCCTATTGCGGCACCTTCAGTCCCTATTTTTAATTTGTTGGATAGTGTTTGTGCAGCCTTTTCTCTGCCTCGTAAGCCCTCTCTTTTATCAGTTCTCAAACTCTCTGGTAAAACACCAAAAGCATCAGCCAATGTGCCTGTACCATCTGGTGCTACGAGTGCTTCTGCGGCACCTCCTGCAAAACTTGTTACAAGTGCTTGTTTTGTTCTTGCACCAAAAGCTGTTTTAGCACCTAATAAATTTTTACCTGCGTTAGATCTACCAAATCTTTCTGCTGCTCTAAAAAACTTACTTGTAGCTGGTATTGTGTTAATTCCACGAGCGACACTACTTGCACGATTAACCCATCCGATAACTGGTATAAGAGCAGTACCAAAAGTTGTTATACCTTCTGCTACTTTACCAGCTGTTCCCTCTGGTGTTAAACCAAGAAATTCTTTTGTTCCTTCAGCAAAAGCTGTAACGTCTTCTGTTGAGTCCGTATCAAAAATATAATCAAAACCAGAAGTTACTGTTTCTACTATACCCTGTGGTAAACCAACTAATCCAGATCCAACACCTTGAGCTATATCTCCGAAAGTGCTTACAGTACTTCCTAAGAAAGAATCTTCTTTTTGTTCTGCACCAGCTATTGGAAACACTGGTAATTTATTTATGTCTTCATTTTCCTGAACTGGAAAGACAGGCAAATTTTCAATAGGAGAAGCCATTAGCTACTCTTTTGTGTTGTGTCTAAATTAAGTGTTAGTCCGTCATCACTTACTTTATAATTATACCCTTTATAAGGAATTATATTGCCTGGTTTGTAAGCGTCTGTACCTACAACTTTTTGATCCACTCTAAAAGTTGATGTTGGTTGAAAATTTGTTTCAGAGATATTTGTTCCTAGCATAAGATTTACTAATCTATTTACGTCTTCTGCTTTAGGAGGTCTTCCTAAAGGATCTGCCTTTGTCAAAGCAAGAACTGCTGATGATCTGATTTCTTGAAGAGTCTTACCTTTGGAACTAATACTTTTTATTACAGGAATTAGTTCTGGTTTCTCTAGTAGTAACTCTGCTGTTCTAATAGTGTCTGGTTTTTTATCCCTAGATTTTTCTGCTTCTGTTTCTTTAAAGGTTTGCTCTACAGCAGCTAATCCTACAGCTATGTCTTCTTTTCTCTTAGCTTCTGTGGCTTCACCTTTTGCCTTACCATATCCAGCTAATCCTGCAGCTAATCCTTTTGCAATATTTGTCATAGCATTTGGACTTTCACCTGCTGCAACTAATAAACCAGTCATAATTAAATTATAATTTAAATCAGTTCTTACGTCTTTTTCAGAAACATCTCTTCCTAGTGCAGCAGAAATGATTTCTCGTCTTGCTTTAACACGATCTTTAAAACTTAAGTCTGATATGCCTAATGCATCATCAGCCCCTTTTGTAGTAGTCCCTTTAGGGTTTTTTGCATCTTCTTTAATTTTATTTATTACACTAAGTCCTAAAACCTCTTCAGGTTTAGATTCTGGAAAAGCTTCTGGAAATCTTGGGTCATCTGGTGATAAAACATTAGGATCTACTAAACCTCTTTCTTCTCCTTTTTTAGGAGGTTCTAAACGTTGTGGGCCAGCAAATTGATCTGTAAATTGATATCTTGGATCTACTTCAGCTTTTGCATCTAATCTTTCTTGCATAGATGTTTCTTTTTCTTTTGGTGTCCTAAAATAATTTAGTGTGTCGTCTACTTTATCAATAATCTTGTCGTATCCTCCACTAATAGAAGAAACAACACCTTTTATGTCTTTAGTAAATTGAGAATCGTCTTTTTTAGGTGTTAATTTTTTTCTGAACTCTTTATTTACTTTTTGAATGTCTTTCAAAGGAATACCGCTTATTGAATCTATTGACTCACCTTCTTTCATAGGTTTTCCATCAGGGCCTACTATACCTACACCAAAAAGGCTTTGGTTTTGTGGCTTTGGTTTTTTAGTAGTTTCTATAAAACCAACTGGAGGATCACCTTCTTTAACGACTTTTGTTTCATATGTTTTTTCTGGGTCTGATCCACCAAAAGAAAAGCCACTCATTACATCTTTAATAATAGTGTTTCCTGGTTGCATGTACCTCCAAGATCCAATATTAGTTCCAAACAAGCTGTCTACTAAATTAGGTGTCTTTGTGTTAGCAGACAAACCAGATTGTGCTTTAACTGGCTGACCTTTCATCATAGCTTTTTGGGCTGTTGTCATTAACTCTGGTGATGAAGCAAGAATACCCATTGGCTGTTTAGACATACCAGCTTGACGAAACATTCTTCTATTTAATGGATTGTTCAATTCTTAGCTCCCATTCCAAAAAAGTTACCAGTGCCTTTGTTAGCCATGCCATAAGCTCCTAATCCTGCAATACCCAATCCTAATAATTGAGAACTAGTGCTAGGTCCTGGGCTCGTGGTTGTTGAGTAAGTCTGTTGCAGTGCTGGAACACCTCTAAAGATATCAGACATAAAACCAACCTGTTGATAAGGTAGAGCTTGTTCTGCAAGTGCGTTGGCTCGATCTATATCAAGTTGTCTTTGTCCTTGTTGTTGTTGCATTCCACCTATACCCAATAATGTATTAACATCTTGAACACCCATTTGTTGACCTAATTGACCAAGGCCCGCTGTCGCAGTTCCAAGTTGCCCGACTGTTTGTCCAAGAGCACCAGTTGTTTGACCTAATTGACCAGTTAATTGTGCAAGATTACCAAGACCTGCAGCTGTCTGACCATAGCCTTGTGCTCCTTGAAAACCCATGGCTCCCGCTTGTCCAGCTTGTTGTCCAAATTGTCCAGCTTGTGCAAGTTGTTGTTGAGCTTGTCTGGATGCAGCTTGTTGTGCAAGATTTTGAGCTTGCTGAAAACCTGCTGATCTTAACTGTGATCCTGTTCTTGCTTGTTGCTCTAATACATTTTGATTTATAGCTGCTTGCTCTAAAGCTCCTCTTGAACCACCAAAAGCTCCCGCACCAACGGCTTGTGCCGAGGCTTTGTTTTTAGCGATGTCTCCTTGTTCAGCAATATCTGCGTATTGTTGCTGAACAATATCTTCCATATAAGGATCCATAAATTGTCTATAAGAGGTAGGATCAAAATCATAACTAGCACCAGCTGTCATTTGTTGAGCTTGTCCAATGCCTTGCTGTCCTAATTTTTGAGCATCCAACATAGCTTGTTGTTGCTGTCTATATCCTTGTTGTGCTTCTGGTAGTTGTCCTAATGCAGAACCTATGGCCCCAAGTCCAGTGCCCACGGCTCCGATACCTTGACCTAAAGCTTCACTTCCTTGTTGTAAATAAGGTTGGAACCCCCCGATACCACCCATAGCACTTGTTATAGCTTGTTGTTGTGCTGGAGATAAATCTGCTAATTGTTGAGCAGAAAAAGGCATTTGTGAGCCATCACCTGTAAGTGCTTTCGCACTTGCAAATATATCAGCTAAATATTCTTCTTGGAAAGGGGCTAACCTTACAATTTGTTCTTGTTTGACTTCTTGTGGATCTGCCATTACGCAACCCTTTCTAATTGTGACATCATGTCATACATTCTTGCAGCACCGACATCTCTGTCCCCGCCACCTGCACCA
>Ga0222718_10003802_pt1 | contig 12809 bp, 20 predicted proteins | sample C33_27DmetaG_FD_165045 | JGI IMG/M metagenome (GOLD analysis project Ga0222718, IMG submission 165045) | Estuarine water microbial communities from San Francisco Bay, California, United States - C33_27D | ecosystem: Environmental > Aquatic > Marine > Unclassified | place: USA: California... | reverse complement strand
GATATTATAGACCTTTCTATAATGGCAACCCTTGCCAAAAGGGAACATTAAGGAAATACAATGAGTGAAGAAACCATGACTCCTGAACAAGGAAGTGGAGAACTAACTGTGAATCAAGCGGCCGAAAGATTCGAAGGCTTTTTATCAGCAGCAGAGGACTCCAATGAGCAACCAGAAACTGTTGAAGCAGAAGCTGAAGATAGTTCGGACTATGAAGAGGCTGTAGAAGCTACAGAAGATGAAGTAGTTGATGCAGAAGATGTAGACACAGATGATGACAATGAAGTTGAAGAAGAGGAACTTGAAGAAGAAACTCGCTATACAGTAAAAGCTGCTGGCGAAGAAAAACAAGTGACCCTTGAAGAATTAATGCAAGGTTATCAACTTGGGGCAGATTACACGAAAAAGACTCAAGAATTAGCTGAAAATCGCAAAGCTATAGAATCTGAAGCAAGAGCTATTATTGAGGCTAAACAAGTTAGGGATACTTATGCTCAACGGCTACAATCTATTGAACAGTTTTTGACATCAGGTCAAGACAGTCCAGAAGATCTAGCCGATATGAAGGAAAACGACCCAATAGGATACGCAGTCAAAGTTGCAGAACTGACTGAGAAAAAAGAACAGTTGTCCCAAATTAGAGCTGAACAGCAACGCATTGCCCAACAGCAACAAGCAGAGCAGCAGCAATCAGTGGCCCAATTAGTTCAACAGGAAGCACAAAAACTTTCACAAGTCCTACCAGAGTTTTCAGATCCAGCCAAAGGCGAACAACTCCGCAGTGAGATTCGTAACTACGGCAAAAGTGCAGGATTTACAGATGCAGAGTTATCACAAGTATACGACTCTCGTCATGTATTAATGCTACACAAAGCGATGATGTACGACAAACTTCAAAAATCTAAACCTGCTGTAAACAAGAAGGTTGCACAAGCACCCAAGATGGTTAAGTCAGGAACAAAGGTCAAAGAAGGTAATCGTGATATTCGCAAACAACAACTGAATAAGCTAAAGCAAACTGGCAAAGTCAGAGATGCTGCGGCTCTTTTTGAAAACTTTATTTAATAAGGAAGTGAATTAATCATGGCAACATATCAAACCTATCAATCCATTGGTAATCGTGAAGATTTAACCGATGTGATTTACAACATTTCACCTACAGATACACCATTTATGTCATCTGTTGGTAAAACAAAAGCAACTGCTGTATACCACGAATGGCAAACAGACTCATTAGCTGCTGCTGTAGCAACTAACGCTGCAGTTGAAGGTGCAGACGCATCATCATTAACAGCTACTCCAACTGTTCGTAAAGGTAACAGAACACAGATTTCACAAAAAACTATCCAAATCGCTGGTACTTTAGAGTCTATCGATAAGGCTGGCCGTAAATCTGAAAAAGCATATCAGTTAAGCAAAGCATCTGCTGAACTTAAACGAGATATGGAAAAAACATTACTATCTAATACTGCTGCTGTAACAGGCGATGCTTCTACAGCTCGTAAATTAGGTGGTTTACAAGCATGGTTAAATACAAACTATGTTGGTGCAGGTACTGCTGGTTCTAATGGAACAACAGCTCGTGTATCTGGTACAGACGCTGCTTTCACAGAAGCAATGTTAAAATCTGCTGTTAAAAAAGCATACGAACAAGGTGGTACTCCAACTGTTCTTATGGTTACACCAACACAGAAACAAGTAGTATCAGGTTTTGCTGGTATTGCTCAACAGCGTTATCAAGCTCCATCAAACAAACCAACAACAATCGTTGGTGCTGCTGATGTTTACTTATCAGACTTCGGTACATTATCTGTTGTTCCTAACAGATTCATGACTGCTGATGCTGATGATAACGGTGAAGTAGCTTTCGTTCTTGATCCAGAATATGCTTCAGTAGCATACTTACGCCCATTCGCTACAAACGAATTAGCTAAAACTGGTGACAGCGAAAAAACACAACTTCTTGTTGAATACACACTAGAAGTTAAAAACGAAGCAGCTCACGCAATTATTGCTGACCTTGCAGAGTAATACGGATAATTGCCCTCTTCGGAGGGCATTACCCTTTTAGGATTATTATGGCAAAGATATTAGAAAAAGATAATATTAGAAACAAAGTAGCTCATGACACCGATGATGGTGGATTAGTGATTGAGACTGCACAAGATGTATCCGCAATTATTGAACAGAACAAACAAGAATATAACCAAACAAATGGTCGTTGGGGTAATGATGTCTTTGACAATAAGATAGCTTCTATTCCACTGACTGTAATAGACACACTTAACCAAAAAGGAATCATGAGAGGCTTTCATGTGATTGACCAGAAAGCATTTCGTGTTTGGTTAAATGACCCAGACAACCGATTCTTTAGAACACGACAAGGTAAAGTATAATGGCATTTACTAACTATTCAGATTTAAAGACAGAGATAGCAAACTATCTTGGTCGTAGTGATCTTACAGCACAAATACCTACATTTATACAACTTGCTGAGAAACGATTAGAGCGTGACTTACGCATTAAGCCTATGCTTAAAGTTGTAGAAGCTACTATGACAGCAGGCGACTCAACAGTTGGTATGCCTAGTGACTTTCTATCTATGAAAGACATTCATATTGAGTCTAATCCAATAAGAACATTAAAGTTTCAAAGCACTACTAACTTTTATAGAAACGCTAGAGTAAATGATCGTGGCGTTCCTGTAGATTACACATTATTAGGTAGCGAGTTTAAACTAGCTCCAACACCTGATAGTGCATATACATTAAGAATGGTGTATTACTACAAGCCAGATATTTTATCTGATAGCAATACATCAAACTTATTTTTAGCTAACTGCCCAGACTTACTCTTATATGGTGCATTAGCAGAAGCAGAACCTTATCTCATGAATGATGAACGAATACAAACTTGGGCATCATTATATGATCGAGGTCTAGCATCATTAAGAGCAAGCGATGATGATAGTGAATATCCATCTTCTCCAATGTCAATAACTTTAGCAACGAGGTAAATAAAAAATGGCTGAATTTAGTAATTATTTAGAAAATGCAGTTATCAACGCTGTATTAAGAAATACCACATATACATCACCAGCAACAGTATATGTATCTTTATATACAAGTGACCCAACAGATGCAGATACAGGAACAGAAGTATCAGGTGGTTCATATGCAAGAACAGCAGTAACATTTGGTGTTCCATCTAATGGTGTATCTACAAACTCTGCTGATGTGACATTTCCAACAGCAACGGCAGGTTGGGGAACAGTTACACATATCGGTATACATGATGCTTCTACATCAGGAAATTTATTATTCCATACAGTCTTAGATGTGTCTAAGACTATCGACTCTGGTGACATCTTTAAGATAACAACTGGCAACTTATCAGTAACATTAGCGTAAGGATAAACAATGGCACTCGTATTTAAAGATCGAGTAAAGGAAAGCACAACCACTACTGGAACTGGAACTGTAACCTTAGCAGGTGCTTCTACAGGCTTCCAAGACTTTTCAGTTATCGGTGACGGCAATACTACCTATTACACTATCGTTAGTGGTGAAAATTGGGAAGTTGGTATTGGCACATACACCGCAAGCGGAACTACTTTATCTCGTGATACAATTTTAGAATCTAGCAATAGTGGTAGTGCCATAACCTTATCAGGCACAAGTGATGTATTCTGCACATATCCTGCTGAAAAAGCAGTTTATCAGGACGAGCAAGGTGCAGGTGTAGCACCTCACCTACAAGCTGCTGACGGCATGATTTGTCATAACGCTACAATTAGTTCTGACTTTTCTATTCCTGCTGGTCATAACGCATTTTCTGTTGGAACAATCACAGTAGCTTCAGGAGTAACAGTTACAGTTCCTACTGGTCAACGATGGTATGTAGTATAGGATAAAATATGGCAAAGAATATTATTTCAGATTTTGATTCGGCTGCTGCCAATAACACTGACATCGGTGGTATTAACATAGATGAGGGTATGTTACCCAGTAATGTAAACAATGCCTTTAGAGAGTTAATGAGTCAGATTAAAACTTTCCAAGATGGAACAGACGGAGTTGACTTAATTATTGGCGGTGATTTTACAGTAACAACTGGAGACACTGCAAGTAGACCTGTATCCCCTTCGCAAGGTATGTTAAGGTTTAATACAACAACAGGAAGCTTTGAAGGGTATGACGGAACATATTGGTCACCAGTTGGCGGTGGTGCAACAGGTGCAGGTGGAGATCAGGTTTTTGTAGAGAATGGAACAGAAGTTACCACAAACTACACTTTAACAACTGGAAAAAATGCACTGTCTGTTGGTGAAATTACTATTAATTCAGGCGTAACAGTAACAATACCATCTGGTCAAAGATGGGTAATTATTTAAGGATAAAATATGGCAAGTTTAATTAATGCAGATACAGCAGACGGTCTAAAGATTAGTTCTGATTTAACTGGTGAAGTAGAGATACAATCAGACGGCACTACTGTATTAGATACAACATCTTCTGGTGTTGCAGTTACAGGAACATTAAGTGCATCTGGAAACATTACATCAACATCTGGAAACATTACAGCATCATCTGGAACAATTACTGCAAACACATTTGTTGGTGACGGATCATCTTTAACAGGCATATCATCTTATACAAACTCTGATGCTTTAACATTATTTAACGCTAGTGGTTCTGCACCAGTATACGCTTGTCGTGCATGGGTGTCATGGGACGGAGGTGCTACAGCAGTCAGTACTATATTTGGTTCAGGTAATGTATCATCTGTAACAGATAACGGAACAGGTCAGTCTACTATTAATTTTACAACTGCCTTACCAAATGCAAACTATGCCGTTGTTGGTATGGCAACAGGTTATTCAAACCTTTGTAATGAAAATATGGTTATACAAAGTGCTGATGGTAGTAATGACCAAAACCCAACGACAAAAACAACATCAGCAGTCAGAGTGGCATATGGTCATGCTAATACAGCAGGACTAGCACACATTGGATATTTAACTGTCGCAATATTTGGATAAGGAATAATTATGGATAAAAGAATAGTATACACACAAGATAACGGCATTATTGCTATCATTGTTCCAGCAGATTGTGGTTTAACAATAGAACAAATAGCAGCTAAAGATGTACCATCTGGTAAAGAGTATCATATCGTAAACAAGTCAGAAATACCTTCTGACAGAACTTTTAGGAACGCATGGACATGGGAATAAAAATAGACATAGCTAAAGCTAAAGACATTACTAAAGATAGACTTCGTGCAGAGCGTAAACCAAAGCTAGAAGCTCTTGATATAGAATTTATTAAATCACAAGAAATAGGTGCAGATACATCTGCTATCGTTGCTGAAAAGCAAAGATTGCGTGATATTACAAATCAAGTAGACAGTATGACAACTGTTGAACAATTAAAAGGAGCAACTTGTGGCATCGATTAAACTAAAAGGCGATACAAGTGGTGAAATAACACTAACCACTCCATCTACATTAAGTAATGGAACATTAAACATTCCTGATACCACAGGCAATATTATTACATCTGGTGATACTGGTAGTATATCAACTGCAATGTTAGCAGATGATTCTGTTACAAATGCAAAAATTGGATCTGGTGCAGTAGGTGCAACGGAATTAGCATCTACTCTTGATCTGTCTGGAAAAACTGTAACATTGCCTGCTGGAACAGGTGGAAAGATACTGCAAGTATTACAAGTTACTAAAACAAATACATTTAGTACAAGCTCACAGTCATTTGTAGATGTAACAGGATTATCAGTAAGTATTACTCCTAGCTCATCTAGCAGTAAAATATTAGTCATAGCTAGTTTAGCTCTTGGAAACAATGGTACTCATTCTGATGCAAGATTAATGCGAAATACCACAGCTATTGCGATTGGTGATGCTTCTTCTAATAGAACTAGATCAACATTTCATTTATCCTCAGTCAGCAATACTGATATTCCTACACCCAGCATAACTTGGTTAGATTCACCAGCTACTACTTCTGCTACTACATATAAAATGCAAGTTGCTGTTCCTTATAGTAGCTCTTATGTTATTTATGTCAATAGAGGAGCTGATGATAGTGATGCTGGTTATGCAGGCAGACTAGCTTCTTCAATTACAGTTATGGAGGTAGCGGGATAATGAATGATTTTCACAAAGCAGTTAGAGCGTTATATAATAATGTAGTTACAATAAATGAAAATACTGCATTTGATGCTAATGGTAATGAAATTAATGTTGATATGAATTTGATTAATGCTTGGGTTGACACTGATGCTTATAAATATCAACGAGCATTAGAATACCCAGCTATCGGTGACCAATTAGATGCACTATTTCATGCAGGTGTATTTCCTACTGACATGGCAGCACAAATTCAAGCAATTAAAGATAAATATCCAAAGGGGTAACATATGGCAATTAGTATAAGTGGCGATACAGGCATATCGGCAGTTCAAGACGGAACAATCGTTACAGCAGATTTAGCAAATGATGCAGTAACACAGGCAAAGATAGCATCTGGTGCTGTAGGATCAACAGAATTATCATCTGGTGCTGTAGGAGCTACACAATTAGCATCTACACTAGACTTATCTGGTAAGACGATAACACTACCAACTGGTGTTGGAGGTAAAATTTTACAAGTTGTTCAAACTGTTAAAACAAATGAATTTACAGGAGCAGGTACAGCATGGAGAGATGTAACAGGAATGACAGCAACAATTACTCCAGCATCATCTAGTAATAAAATAATAGTAATGTACTCTATAGGAATATCTGCTGCTGACCCAACAGGGTTAAGATTATATAGAGGAGCAACTCATATTGCTTTTGGTGATGCTGGTCCATCAGGCTCACAACAAGGTAATGTTGGTAACGAATCTTATTCAGGTGATGGTAATAGAGGATTTCAATATAATATGACATATCTTGATTCTCCAGCTACAACATCAGCAACGACATACAAATTACAAACATTTACACATTCTTCGCCACATTATGTTAATAGAACAGTAAACAATACAAGCTCTAATTATAATATTAGAGGAATTTCTACAATTACATTAGTTGAGGTAGCTGGATAATGGTTGATTTACATAAAGCAATATTAAAATTGCATAATACAGCAGTGTCTGTTGATGGAAACACACAAGAGGATATTCAGGCATTAGATGAAAATGGTAATTCTGTAACTATAGACTGGAATCAAGTTAATAATTGGACAGACCCAGAGCAATACAAATATGACAGACAACAGGCATACAAATCATTAGCAGAACAATTAGATATGCAATACTGGGATTCTGTCAACGGAACAACTACATGGAAAGATCATATAGCATTTGTTAAAGCACAATATCCGAAAGGTGAATAATGTTTGGCATAAGTGCATTTTCGCAGTCACCTTACTCGTCTTTAGGTGGTAGCACCAAATTAGGCGTAGGTGCTGTCGATGCAAACGCTACAGTTGCATCTAGTTCCACCAGAATAAGAACTTTATCTGGTGATATATCATCTACTGCTACAATAGTATCTAATGCTACTCGTGCAAGAACATCTCCTGCAAGTATTAATGGAAGTGCAGATTTAATATCCACAGCAGTTAGAATCAGAACATCGTCTGGTGATATATCTGGATATGCACTTTTTGATGCAGATGGATATTCACTTGCAGTTGCTAGTGGTGCAATGTTTGCTAATGTTAGTGTTACTGCTATACCAAACAGGATAAGGCTTTTTGATGGATCTATATCTGCTGATGCAGATGTTACAGCGTTAGGTGGCTTGGTTGCTAATGGTCATGGGTCTATTGCTTCAGAATCATTTGTAAATTGTTTAGGTAACGCAATATTTGATGCTCCTGCTGACATAGATGCAGGTGGATTTACATTGTCACTAGGTTATATAGTTGGTGAAGAATGGACAGATGTAGCAGCAACATCTAATGTGTGGACAACAATAACTCCCAATAGTGATATATGGTTAAGAAAAGGTTAATATGACAACGCAAAGAATTAATTTTGAAGAATGGTTACCTGACCAGCCATCAACATCAGGGGGTTTAGTAACTGCAAACAATACAGTTCCACTATTGCAAGGTTATGGAGTATTTCCATCATCTTCTGACTACTCAAACAATGCTTCAGAAAACCTTAATAATGTATATGCAGGTAAGTTTTCAACAATTATTCAATTATTTGCAGGTGGAGCAACTAAGTTATTTAAATATAACTCTGGAACACAAAATTTAGATGATGTATCTAAAACTGGTGGTTACGGTAGCAATGACAAATGGCGTTTTACACAATTTGGTGATGTATTATTAGCTACAAACAATGTAGAGAAAATTCAATCATGGACTGTTAATACTTCATCTACATTTGATGATGTTAGTGCAGATGCACCTTATGCTAAATTTATATCTGTTGTTCGTGACTTTGTGGTTGTTGGCGATGTAGGTGGAGTATCTAACAAAGTTCAATGGTCTGACATTAATGATGAAACTAACTGGACATCAGGAACTACATCTCAATCAGATTATCAGATTATTGCAGATGGCGGTGACATTACTGGAGTCACTGGTGGAGAGTTTGGTTTAATATTACTAGAGCGTTCTATAGTTAGAATGTCTTATGTTGGTTCGCCATTATTCTTCCAGTTTGATACCATCTCAAGAGGTCTAGGTTGCACAGTAGCAGGTTCTGTATCACAATATGGGGCTGTTACATACTTCTTATCTGATGACGGATTCTATTCATGTGATGGAACACAAATTAAAGGTATTGGTGCAGAAAAGGTTGATAAATACTTTTTTTCACAATTAGACTTTGACAACATCAACACTATATCAAGTGCAGTTGACCCAGTTAAAAACTTAATTGTTTGGAATTATCCAGTAAATTCTGGAGGTCGTAAGTTAATAATGTATAACTTCCAAAATGGCAAATGGTCAACTGGAGATACTACTGCCGACTATGTTTCATCTGTAACAACAGCAGGTGTTACTTTAGAAGACTTAGATGGATTTGGATTATTAGATGACCTAACAACATCTCTAGACTCAAGACTATGGACTGGTGGAAAATTATTGTTTGCAGGTGTAGAAGATGCAAAAATAGTAACATTTACTGGTGCTAACACACAGGCAGAGTTTGTCACAGGTGATTTAGAGTTTGGATATAACTCTATGGTAACTCTAGCAAGACCTATTATTGAGAATGGATCAGCACAAGCAGCTATTGCATCTAGAAAAGAGTTAGATGACACCATCACATATGGATCATTAACTTCTTCAACATCTGAAGGCAGGATTGGCTTAAGAAGTAATGGTAGATGGCACAGAATTAAAGTTAGACCTAGTGGCAGTTGGTTACACGCTATTGGAATTGATTTAGATGTATCAGCAGCAGGATTAAGATAATGTTTAGAGTCTTACCTTATCAAGGTGGAACACCTCGTGAAATATCAGAAGTCGTAAACAATGCGATGAATGGTAAAACAAACAATCATGGCACAGTTACTTTAAATACAGGTTGGGCAACGACAACTACATTGTATGATGAGCGTATAGGTTTTGATTCTGTTATTTTGCTTGCACCATTAAGTGATAGTGCAGAAACAGATACATTACCATATGGTGAGTTTAGTAAAAACACAGACCAGTTAGCACCAAGTTCAGGTAATACAGCAGTTGTTGAATGGACTACAGAACATGAAATAAATGGTATGTATTTAGATGGAGTCAATACATCAAGAATATATGTTAGAAACGATGGCATATATAAAGCATTATTTTCTTTACAACTAGCAAACGCTAATAACGATGCAGAATATGCAGATGTATGGTTTAGAGTAAACGGAACTGATGTTTCTGATTCAGCAAAAAGATTTGGTTTACCTGCAAGAAAGTCTACTGGTGACCCATCTCACTTAACAGGAACTACAAGTCATGTGTTAGATTTAAATGCAGGTGATTATATAGAGATAGCAGGAGCAACATCTTCTACTAATGTTTCTTTAGAACATTTTACTGCAACAACCACAACACCTTATACGAGACCTGCAATACCATCTGCACAAATAAATATTACATCTATAGCACCACCAAATGTAAATAGTGTGTATGTATCTGCAAGACAAAAAGGACAGGCAACTATATCGCATTTTGCTAACAATACATCAAACAAGCAGTATGGATATGTTATAATTGGATAGTGTATATTTTACAAGATAATCTATCATGGAATCTAATTTATTTGTAGTTCCTACAACACATATCCATCAATTTTGGCATCTTGCTGAAAAACATTTACAAAGAGCTATAGACACTGGAAACGGTGAATTTACTATAGATCAATTAAAACAGTTTGTCTCACAAGGTAATTCAACACTTTTATTAGTAATGAACGGTGAAGTATGCGAATGTGCATTTACCGTGCAATGGGTTATGTATCCTAATGACCGAGTTGCATACATTACATATATTGGTGGTATGACAAACAAAAGATGTTGGGAACAATTCCTAACATGGGTAAAGAACAACGGTGGAACTAAAGCACAAGGTTCGACTGCAAAAGAATCCATAGTTCGTTTATGGAAGCGAAAATGGAACATGAAACCTAAATATACATTAATGGAGTATACACTATGATTTACGATTATTTCCCAGAGTTAGACGGTAATCAATCTGTCGACAATGGTAAAATGGGCCGACAACTTTTTAAAGGGGGAGGCGGTGGTAGCTCACAAACCACACAACAACAGCTTGATCCAACCGTTAGGCCTTTCGTTGAGTATGGTCTTCAAGAGGCTAAGCAGTTATATCAAACAGATAGTCCACAGTATTACCCATACCAAACCTATGTAGACCCAAGTCAACAAACTCAATCTGCATTACAAGCTGCACAAAATAGAGCATTAGCAGGTAGTCCATTAGTACCAGCTGCTCAACAACAACAGCTTGCTACAATACAAGGTCAAAATTTAGGTTTAAATCCATACTTTGCTAACGCACTACAAGGCGCAGCAGGGGTTGCTACTACACAGTTCCAAGATGCACTTAAAAACATTGCATCACAAAGTTCACAAGCTGGTCGTTATGGATCTGGTGCTATGCAAGACTTACAGTCTCGTGCATCTACAAACCTTGCTAGAGAGCTTACAAATAAAGCTGGTGAATTAGCATACACTAACTATGGTGCTGAAAGAGCAGCCCAAGAAAGAGCAATTCAGTCAGCTCCACAAATGGCACAATCCGACTACGCAGATATTCAACAATTATTAAATGTAGGGCAGTCATCTGAGTCATATCAGCAAAAAGCACTTGAGGCTGATATTAATAGATTTGAGTTTGAACAAAACTTACCATATACAAAACTTCAATCTTACCTATCTGCTGCATACGGTGCTCCTATGGGCCAAGTATCTACTACTAAATCGTCAGGAGGTAAATAATGGCTTGGTTTACTCCATTTATTGTTCCTATGGCTATTGGTGCTTTATCATCAATGGCCTCTGGAAGAAATGCTTTAGAGGGTGCTGCGATTGGTGCAGCTACACAAGGTTTATTAGGAGGTGTTGATTTTGGTGGTGCTTCTAATTTATTTAGTAGCGGTGCAGGAACTGTAGCAACATCAGCTCCAACTCTTGGCGGATTAACATTAGAAGGTGCAAGAACTGGTGCTGTAGGCGGTGCTTTATCAGGTGGAGCATCAGCAGGTTTATCTACATCTTTACCTGCAACAACTGGCGAATATTCTAGTATTTACGGTGGAAATTCAGCATTACAAAATTATGATATGGGAATGGGTGGAATACAATCTCAAATTGGTGGCCCAGTGAATGTGCCAATGGCAAGTAATTATAGAGGTATGACAGCTGGCTTAGATTATCCAGACTATGCTTCACAAGTATCACAAGCACCAACAAATGGTTATGTTTATAACCCTAACGAAATTGAAACAATGGCTAATATTAGAGAGTTTGGATCAATGACTGGTACTGGCGATGCTGTTACAAATGAGCCATTTTTTGGTGGATTAATTGGTGATGATATGTCAGCTAGTGATGTTATGGGTTACACGCAACTAGCTAATGCAGCATATAACAGACAAACAGAAACTCCTTTAGTAGATACTCCTGATTTAGGTAAAATTACCAGAAAAGAAGTAAATCCTAGTGAAGGTACACTATTAGCAATCAATGTTCCTAGTAGTGATATTGATAAAAAAATTAGATTTTACGGATAAGGAAAAGCAATGGCTATTGACTTAAAAAACATACTTAATTATGTATCACCAGCTCCAACTTATTTAGGAAAGCTAGAAGAAGCTGGGATGATTAAATCTGAGGATCTAGATGCCCTCAGAAATAGATCATTAGTACAAGGTCTTTTAACGGCAGGTCTTGGCTATCTTGCACAACCTAAAACAGGTCGCTATGGCAGTGCATTACCTTATCTTGGTAAAGCTGGCCTTATGGGTTTACAAGCTATGCAACAGCCTTATGACCAATTTGGTAAAGATTTAGAAATGGGTTATAAGATAGAAAATCTTAATCTTGAAAGAAGCTCTAGAAACAGAACAAAAGAATTTATTGATGAAATGGTTGCTAGCGGAGATCCAAGATGGGCCAATTTAGATAAACTTGGACCTAATGAGCAAGCTACTGCTGTTCAACAATATTTACAAGAAAGATTTAAATCTCCAACAAAAACTGCACCAACAAGAAATAAAAGAGAAATTGCAGTAGATGAAGATGGGGACGGAAAGCCTGATAGATT
>Ga0222718_10003800_pt1 | contig 12810 bp, 11 predicted proteins | sample C33_27DmetaG_FD_165045 | JGI IMG/M metagenome (GOLD analysis project Ga0222718, IMG submission 165045) | Estuarine water microbial communities from San Francisco Bay, California, United States - C33_27D | ecosystem: Environmental > Aquatic > Marine > Unclassified | place: USA: California... | reverse complement strand
CATTCTGAGCGGGTTTGCGGCTGGGCGATTGCTCTTCTCCAAACTTATGCGGGAATTCCCGCTTAATTCTAGAGTCAAGCTCATTATAGTAGTCATTGCTTTGAGGATCAAACCCTTCATCCTCAATGAGTTTTTTGTGAATACCAAATGCGGCAAACGTCATCGCCTCGTCTTGACCAAACCAAGAGTTTTTTTCGGCCCATTGCTCGGCTTTTGGATCAGGCCGCTGTTGTTGCGGGGCGGCCTGCGGAGCAGGTTGCTGTGCAATTGGTTGCTGGGGTTGTTGCGCGCGAGCCTCTGCTTGACGCTGTGCCCTTGCATAACCATCTGCGGCAATAGTCAGATTGGTCAACTCTTTCTGCGCCGCAACCGTAGCATCTGCGTCACCAAGCTCTACTGCTCGCTTGAGATTGGCTTCTGCCTGCTGTTGTTGAATAGAGATTCGCTGACCATACTCGTTCATGAAACCTTGATCTAAGGTTTCCATGCGTTGGCGGATCTTTTCCGCCTCGGACTGCACGTTTTGAGCGTATTTCAACGCTTCCTCGCGCTCGCGCTCGGCATCCCGCATTTTCTTGGTCAAGCGGTTGATCCGCTTTTGCACAGACTCGCTGTACTGCTCCATTTCCGCCTCTTCCTTGGCAGGAGCTTCTTCAACAACCTCTACTTCGGGCTGTTTTGTTCCACGTGGAACATCTTGTTCTTCGGGTTGCTCAAGCTCAACTTCCGTTTCTTGCGCGTCCCCGACATCTAACTCAAATTGCGCTTCTTCTGCCGCACCGGCCATGGCTACACCTCCTTACAGGCTAAGAATGTCTTCAGGATCATCGATTGTTGCTAGGATTTCGTCGTCATTTAGAATGCGACATTCCCCGCCATCGATACGGAACCGCGATCCCGCATATCTGGCAAAAACAACCCATTGCTTTTCTTCGCACCATGGGCCGTCTGGGAATTTTTCTGTGTCCTTGTAACAAAGCGGACCCTGCTTGATCACATACCCTACGACGGTCTGGATCTGCGTATCGTCCAAAACCTTGTTGGGGATATATATGCCACCGTCGGTCGTTTCTTTGCCGCGATAAGGAAGAATAAGCATTCTCCAGCCCGTTGGCTGTGGCATACGCTCCAGAAGGCTTTTATCCATGGCCTCCGGATCTAGGACTTTAGGTTGAGGTGCTTTGTAGAGAGATTTGACCCCTTCCGCCGCCGCTTCAAGGTCAATATTTTCAGCTAGATCAGTCATTTAATTGCTCCTGTTTTTCTAGCAGGCCCGAGAGTTCCTGTCCAATAAAGTTTAAGGCAGACATTTCACCCATTAAGTTCTGGTATTGCTCCATCGACTTAACGTGGTTATTTTCCAACAACTCCAAAATTTGAGTGCGGCGATCTTTTATGGCTCTTTGAATGAATTGAGCTAAATATAAAGAATCCACATGCGCTCCATCTTAGAATGTCGTATCTATATAACACGCCATTCTTAAAGGAGCAACTAATATGTCCACATAACAGGGCCAGTGGAGCGAATATCGACGTGAACAAACGTTTTTGCCACTCCGATCCCGCCAAAGCCCAGTTTTATCGCCTCTTCTACAATTTTTCGCCGCTCAATGCCGTTTTCAACGTAGATATCCGCCGCTATCCCCTCCGCATGGGTTCCCGGCTTGACTTTTACACGTTCAAGGCTGTGATTAGGGGAGCGATACCCCGAGGTAATATAGAAAGGAAAGCCACAAGCATCACGAAGCTTATCTAAAGCTTCCAAAAACTCGGGCGAAATGTTGTTTTCGCCTGTCTCAGAACAGGCAAATTCTTCTTCTGAAAAATATTGATATGTCACTCTTTTTTGCCTGACCCTAGAAAAAGGCCAAAAGCGCCCGTTAAAGCGCCTGTCATGACAGATACAAGTCCCGCTTGCTCTAAGCTAGGGTCGGGAAGCGACATAAACCACTCTACAACACGATACGTCATGACAATCATGGTAAACATCAAAAAACGCGGCAAGAAACGCCAACGATCTAATGTTTCAGGGGTGATCATTTTTCTCTGGAAACGCCTTTGGTTTTCTCAAAGGTTCGTAGACCACCAAGACCGAGCATTCCGAGCAATACTGTAAGTAAGCTTTCCATTTCAAATACAGGAAGTGGAGGGGCCTCAACACCAGAATAAGTAATGACAAATACAGCAAGAGGCTGACCCACAAAGTGCCAAGCCAAAGCAACCCCGCAAGTCCACCCAACAAATGGTCGCCAGCCTGCAACAAACATGCTTTTGTGGCCAGCTTCAGTCTTGTTGATTTCGATCTGACCCTTGGCCAGTTCTTGAGCATGGCGCTCTGACATCGTTGCAATTTCATGCGCCAGCCTCGCTCGCTCATCCGCGTCAGGGATGAACTTATCTAACAAGCCCGTAACAGGACCAATTAATGCCTCTAGCATCAGAAACCGCTCAGTGACGCCTGAATACGACTAGGCGGTATGCCGAAATAACTCAACGACCCAACACCTTGATCTATACGCGGCACCAACGAAGGGGCCTGAGTATAAAACTGCTGGAAACGGTAAGCGTCCATCATCTCCGGCGTCAAGTTAGCGCCCGCAACGGGCGTCCGGTACGGGTTAAATGCCGCCGACGCAACATCTTGCGAGCTTTGATACGCCGGACTAACAGAGCCGTAAACGCCCGTGTCATCAATAACAGAAGGCTGTTGATTCGTAGGGACTGCTCCGCCGGGTTGGCCCATAGAAGGGGCCGTAGATACAGGGGCACGGGAAGAGCTATCTTGCATTTGTTCAATCAACGCAGTGAGCGTGTCAAGACGCTCTTGCATCGCGTTATATTCATTTAAATAGTCTTGAAAATAAGCGGGAACAGTCTCTGTTGTACCGCCGCCAAGAGGAGAGCCCGGATAACCCGCAGGAATTTGACCCGAAGCAAGCATCGCCTGCCTTTCCGCAAAATTCGTAACATCCGATCCCTGCGCTCCAGCAATTAAAGCGTCACGAAGATTTTCGCCAGTAAGACCAGACGCCATCCAATACTCAGCACCTGCGTCACGAGCATCTCGCCCAAAAAGCTCGTTATAAAGCTGGTTTAAACGCTCTCTGGAAACACCCGTCGTAGTGCCCGCTTGCTGACCTTGTTGGGCCTGTTGTTGAGCTTGCCTTTGAGCGTACTGTCTGCCCTCTTCTGAATTGGCAATAGCTGTCTCAATTTCTGGCACAGACAGACCAGAATTAGCCCAATTCTGAACGTATTCATTAGCCCCCTCTCTTCCCAAATATTGTTGGTAAAAGCCCTGTACTGTATCTGTGTCAACTGCCATTAGAAAATTCCTTAGCTATTAACAGCTAGTGAACCGTGAGCCGCGAAGCGCGGCACCCATGCCACGTTTCTTGCCCGTTGTAGATTTGCCCATCGCCGTATTAGGCGTCTTTTCTTCCTTAGCTACAGCGTAAGGAATAGAACCCTGACCTTGAATGTCAGCCTTTGCAACAGGCTTGGGCGGGTTAGCGGGTGGAGCGCCGTTTACTTTGACTCTCATTTAATTGTTCCTCATCTTTAGTAGCTCTCTTTGAAGAGCCGCATCAATTCTAGCTTGCGTCTGACGTTCCTGACTAGCCAACCGTTGCTGGAACTCAGTCTGCTTGTTAGCCATACGCTGTTGATCCATCTGCAATTCTGCCTGATCTATCTGCATATCGGCTTGTTGCTTCTGAGCATCCAACTGAAGCTCCTGTTGCTTCAATTGTACCAAAGGATCTGGGCCTTGTTGACCTTCGCCCGTTATCTGAGCAGTAAGCTGTTTCAGATTGCCAAACTCCTGCGCGTTCATCTGGGCAACCATGGACTCCAACTGAAGCTCCAGATCCGGCGTCAACGCCTGACCACCCGTCTGTTGCAACAACTGCGCCGTGGCCATTTCCTGACACTTGATCTTTACATGCTCAATAATGTGCTTTTGAAGCGCAACCATCGACTGCGGCAACGCCTGCAACATAGGAGCCGTACCAAACGTCAAATGCGCCAAGATATGCGCGTCATGGTCCTGACCCTCAAACGCCTTCAACTGTACGCTGTCAATCGCGTCAATGTTCTCCTGCGCCGGATCTTTCGGAATAGGATCAGCAGACGAAGGCGCAATCAAAATCTTGTCAATGTCATTGACCCCCAGCGCCTCATACATGCGACGGTACGCCTCATGCAGATCATGGATCTGCGGAGCCTGCGTCGCCATCTGTAACTGAGACTGTGCCAAAGAAATGCGCTGTGCCTGCGAAAAGGAGTTGGGGTTTGATACCGGAACCACGTCCACACGGTCGTCAAAGTCCTGACGCATGATCGTCCGATCACCGCCCTCTACAGCATAGGGATACTCCTGCGGCAAATACTCCGACATTACCCGAGCAAGAAGCTTAAACTCCTGCTTCATGCTGTAATGCAACCGCTTATGCACCGCACTCATGACCCGTGAGCCCTGCTCCAACAACGCTACAGTCGTGCCCACTGCGGCCTGCTGATTACCGTCGCCAACCTTCATGTCAGTGATCGTGGCAAACCGACGGCCTGCATCAACCACAAAACCCAAAAGCTGGAACAACGTGCCGTCAGGACCCTTGAAAGGCAACGGCATCAACGAATCACGGATCGCGCCACCCGGCGCATCTACGTCGCGGAACTCTCCGGGCTGAAGGGGTTCTTCGTCATCACGTACCCTAAGTCCGCGAGCCTTGAAACCAGCAGGGAGATTAGAGAGAGTGCCAGCATCAATAAGCTGGCGAAGAGCCGCCGTAGCTGTTCTGGACAGGCCGCCAATAGTGTGGATAAGCCCGAGGCCATAAAATCCGAATCCCGGAAGGAACTTATAATGGACGAAATACTGGATCTTTCGTCGCCTTTCGTCGTCCTCGCGATAATTTCGTCTAATGGCAAGTATTTGTCCGCTATCCTCACTAATCGTAACAACGTAAGGAACTTTAATTCCTGTTGGTTCACCATCTTCCCCCGTATCTTCAAAGCCGGGCAGATCAAGATTGACGTGGCACTCCAACAACGTGCAGTCATAGTCGATATTGCTAGGCTCTACACCGCCCAACTTATTCATCTCGTCCGTAACTTCATCGTCGCTAGACTGAGATGGAATAACGGGGATGTCTTTATAGAACCCCATGACCTGACGAATACGCAGATCGTTCAAGGACATTTTTACCACCTGCGTAATATTCTCGCAGGAATCCATATCACTAGCGCCATACGGCACCACAATGTCCTCTGCTGGGACAAACTTGCTTACCGCCCGGTCAATCGCCTCGTCATAGTAAACTTTCTTGAAAGTTGACCCCGCCAAAGGCAAATAAAACAACATCTGATCAAATTCAGGCGTGTACTCCTCCATCACGTTCGTGATGTAGTAGTTCATGAAATCCTTAACACGATGCGCCTGTGCCTCATTGTCCTTGGTCTTCTCACCAACAACATGCGTCCTGACCGGACCAGAAGGCGGCAAAAGCTCATTAAATGCCTGTGCCTGAAACTGTGTGGCCGCTTCCGCCAACAACGGATGCGTTACACCCGTCGCACCCCGAAACGGCATCGTGCGCTCCTCGTAGTTGTAACCAAGAAGCTCCAAACCCTTTGAATACGCGTCTTCCCACTCGGATCGGGACGCTTTGTTGGCCTCAAAATCCCCTAAAAGTTCAGAAGATAATTGACCCAACGCTCTATCGTCCAACTCCTCTGCCAAGTTGCCATAGAAATCGCCGTCAGGCAGACCCGCCATGGCCATAGGATCAAAGTCGATAGTAACTCCACCATCTTCCTCTTCCTCAATTTCGATGCCTTCAGGCAGGATTTCATTGACAGAACCGACAAAAGTGCCCGGTGCGGCCACCTCAACGTCTAATTCCATCTCTTCTTCGGTAACTTCCGGCATCATCGCCGTACTATCCATCAAAGAAGAAAGCTGTGATTTGTCGTCACCGTTAGCCATCAGGCTCTCCTAGTATACGGGGCATATGCGCCTACGCCGCGTTGGATATCATACCCTCGGAACATGTTCCGTGCTACAGGGGCCATGGAACCCACGCCGCCGCCCATGGCTTTAGCTAAAGGTTTTCCGCCCGTCCGAATTGGTGTAGTTAAAAACTCTTCTAAACCTTCAACATCTGCGTCCGGGTTATCTAAATAAAGATAATGATATGAAATGTCTGGCTTATTTCCTTGGTTTACCTGAATAAGGCTAAGTCCGCCTTTGTTTGTTTTAGGGTTAACCGTTTCTAATCTAAGGTTAAAACGTTTAGCAATCTCTTTTAAATGCGCCAAATACTCTGAATCATATTGGTTGTGCGTGGCACCTGTTTTTTGTCTAGAGCCTTTTGTTGTTGTCAGAGCTAAACCTTTTAAATCTTCGTCTAACGCCTCTTTTAAAACGGCCTGTATGGCTAATTTGTGCCAGTTAGTCCTAAAAGGAGCAAAAGCCGTGCCTTGTATACCCGTTGCGGCATCTTTAAAACGCGGGTCGTAAACATCTACGTAGGCTTGCTCGCTTAACTCTGGGTAAGCTTTCCGCATCTGTTCTTTTGTTCTAATTTCAAAATCATTACGCAAAAAAAGGTTTGGAATTTCTACGTCATTGATTATGTAAGCAGGTAAAACAAAATCAAAATCCCGCTTATCTCGGCCCCCTTCAAGCGCCTTTACAATTTGTTCGGGGTCTTTTTCTAAAATATCTAAGGCACGTTGACGTTCATCAGTAATTCTTTGCTGGGCTTCTTGAATTATTTCGTCGCTAGTACCCTGTTTTTTCATTCGCGCCACAACAACGCTGTTATATCTATCAAAAACCGCGCCTATTGTTTGCTTCGCGGCGGGCATAGATATTTTATTGTTGTAATCCTCTGCATTTACTTCGCGAGAACTGTATTCCCTATCATTTCGTAAGTACCGACCATTTCGTAGTAGTTGACGTACACGGAGCCTTAGAAGATCTCCTTGATTAGCTTTTGCTCTTTGGTGAACGTCTGATTGAATTTCTTCAATGACTTTTGAAGGCCTTTGCCCAGATTCATCTTGAAACACGCGATTTGTATGTCGAACCCAACCAAAGTTGCCTTGTTGCATGCTGTGTCTTTGAGGTAAAACAGACTCATAGCCCATTTCATCTACAAAACGCCTGTCCGGTTCGGTAAGAAACTCTATTGTTCCTGCTTGACTAGGTTGACTAACAACGTCTAATTCAGGTTCTAAATCCTCAAGGCTTTTTCCCGTATCGGGGTCATATTCAAACTTTAATTGTGCTGTACTGAAATTGTTCGTTGGAACCTGTGTTATTGGAGCTTGTCTTTGTTCTAAAAAATCAATAACTTCTTGTTTTGTAACGTTTTTTCTGCCCGTCAAAAATACTTGAAGTGCGGGGCCATACAATTCTAGTTCTTCTTTTGGGGCGTTTTTTAAAAGCATGTTTAAAAATTGATCCCCTTGTTTTGCTTTTTCTTGCTTTAAATTTTTAGCGTTAACAAGTAATCGACTTTCAAAAGTGCCTATATTTGAATTAAAAGGTAATTCTTCTGCGGAAGCCGACAATTTTGATAGCTCTAGAGGATACAAATTAAATTGTGGCCTATTACGAAAATCGGTAGATTCTTCAGCGGATTTTGTTGAAAAAGCTATTGCGGGCGGCAAACGACTGTATGCTTCTGCCGCTTGTTGTGCATAAGAATCGCTCATTCTTCGTGTTTCAGAACCTAAAAGATGCGCTCGGTCCGAATACATTGTCGGCATGGTTAAATTTTCGCGCAATGCTGGTAACCGCTGTTCCATCAAGCCCATTAAGCTTTCGCTGGACAACTGGCCCGATATAGGTATTTTGCTCTCAAGTAACTGACTTTCCTGCGCTTGTTGCTTTGCTTGTGGAGAAAGTTGGCCCGCTATAGGGTAGTCCGGGTTGTTTGTTAAAACGCCTTCTGGAGGAACCAAACCCTCTTTGTGACTTACATAAGATTGTAGAGCAAGTGCAAAATCATCCCCTCTAGGAACCCTGTAATCGAAAACTCCTTTAGCCTCTCCAAATAAACCCGCATCCATTTTTGCATAAAATACATTTTGAACAGGATCATATTGAACCGAAGCCAACCCTGACTTTTTCCAATCTCCCACTCTAGGTAACTGAGTAGACGGGTAGACCGGTAAATCAGCTACCTCCGGATATTCGCCAAAATATCGGTCAAACTCTATAAAATCCGAGACTTTAGGTGGGGCTTTTAGCCCCATACGTACCTCGGGAAGGCTTGGCAAAACCCCGCGAGAGGAATCGCGAACAGGGGCGGGTTTTTCAGATTTATTGCTTACTAAAGCTACCGGACCATAATCTTCTTCTACTTCAACAATTTTAAAGCCGCCGGTTGGGTCAAACTTATTAATTAACGATGCGCCCTTGTCTTCGCTCGTTGCAGGCTTAATTGAAAAACCGCCTTCCCCAGCAAACTCTATAGGTACAACAAATTTATTTTCTGTTGCCCTTACAGCACCCGTTGCCTTGGTTATTCCTTTGTCAGACCTATTTCTTTTTGCTAAATCTTCTGCCTGCCTAACACGATCTCCCGCAGGACCCGACGCCTTTGAGCCGCCCATAATCCCTAAAACAGTGCCGCCCTTATCACCCGCCATGGCGATACTCGCGGCTGTTCCGGGGGCCGTGAGCAGTGGCGCGGCTAATACCGCCTCTTCTGAACCGACAGCAGTCCCGGTCTTCGGGTCATAAACCTCTTGTTCGCCAGCCATGGCCGCCTGCGCGGACATCTGAGCGCGGCGTGACAATTCCTCCGGCATACCCGGAAGGGAGGCAATACCCTTTAGTACCGCTTCTCTAGCCTCGGGATCACGGGCAAGACCTTTAAAATTTAAAAAAGCCTGAACAGCTTGCGGGACAGCAAGCTCTGGCTCGCCATATTGGCCGGGCGTCACCACCCTTTCCATCTGACCGGGGTCAGGCGATTCAATAAACGTTTCTTGATACGGCTCTATAACTTCTCTGCGAACAGGCAACAACGGACTCAAAAAGCGCCCAATACCAGACGCTTCCGGGCCTACTCCGTAAACATATTCTTTTTCAGCCTCTCCCCCGTCAGCGTACTGCCCCGCTCGCATGTCGGTGGCGTGTCTTTGCGTGGGGTCACGAAAATAACCGCCTTCAGCAATAACGGCACCGCTCTTATCCGGGCCCACGTTGCCGGAACCAGTGGCAGGCGTGATGTTTTCACGAAAATACTTGATAACGTGTTCAGGTATAGACTTATCGGTAAGTTGTTCAGATGCAACGTTTGCCAATAAAGTCGCAATTCCTAAAGGTGTTGGGTTGGTTGCTAATTTAATTCCGCCTATCGTTTTGATCGCGTTATTTAAGACGTAATACGCATCCTCAAACTCTCCAAAGGATTTAAATGGCGGGGCTATGTTAGGCATTATCGGGCCATGGGCATGATGCCCTGTTGCATAGTTGGTACGGGGGCCGTGGGCCGTGGTGCGAGTTTCGCTAGATTACGACGAAGGGTCGCCTTTGACCGCTCGGGGTTCAAGAAAGACTCAATGCCTTCGCCAGTAGTCTGCATGTCAGCAATGTCTCCCGCAATACTGACAATGCCACCCTCGGCAAAGCCCGTTTCAGAGCGAGTCTTGTCAAAGCTGGGCGAGTAACCGTAGTTAATGTCTTCGACGCCATAAGACGTTACAGATCCGTCCTCGTTGACAAAATATTGCTTGTCGCCAATACGAACGGTTTGTCTGTTCCCCCCAATTTTATACACGTTGCCCGCTTCGTCCGTAACAGAGCGAGTGTACGTGCCGCCGCCCATTTGGTTACTACGAACACGCTCAACGTCCGTCATCAAACGCGGGTCACTGTAAGAGGGCACCGATTGCTGTTCCCTAAGCCCTTGAAGCTCCGCGTCACTAATCGTGCTGTAAATACCAAAACGCGGGTCATACGCTAACGTGGAATCTTCACCATAACGACCCTGCTGACCACCCAACAAAGACGCAAATTCTTCCGCCGTCAAATCCTGACGAGAACCCGCAAGTGCATTTAAGCCTGAAACAAGCCCTCTCTTTCCAAAAAGATACGGATCTTGACCCCTAAACGCCGAAATATTCTGATACCCGGTAAGGGGTCCCGTCGGCGCTGTAGTGGTCGTCGTAGTGTCCGTGGTATCGGTGGTGGTCGTGTCGGTCGTACCAGTGGTGGTCGTGTCGGTCGTACCAGTGGTGGTCGTGTCGGTAGTCGTAGTACCGTCGCCACCTAAACCCGTGCCGCCCGTTCCGGGGGTCGTAGTCGTAGTATCCGGCTCGTCAACAGTTCCCGTCACAGGGTCCGCCTCGCCTGTGTCAAAAGTCAGGCTTGGCGTAGTCACCAACGGCGGGCGGTAACCGTATCGCGTTGTCACTTGCCCCGTGTATGGATCGACTTGAGAAAGCCCGCCTTCGGGATACGGATCAAAACGGTCATACAAATTGGGTTGCTCAGAAGACGAAACCAAAACGTCAGAAAGGCTGTAATACGGCGCACCCTCTACCCCTCCCGTGGGACGCGGGCCAAGCGTAAGGGGGCGTGGGGTGTATGTGCTTGTTGTTGCGCCCCCTTCCGAGTCCCCAAAACTACCTACACTTAACCCGTCCGCATATGTAGCCAAAAAAGAAGGGCTGGCCGTGAAACCACCCGCCTGACTACCCGCGTCAAATACATCAAACAGCCTATTCATAATGGACGTGTTTTCAGCGTTCAGGTTGTTGTTGCCAAAGAAGTTGTCGCGGTTGATGTTAGTATCGGGCTGGTTATAACGGGCCGCGAGCCACGTGCCGTCGCCATTTTCTCCCGTAAAATATTCAAGCAACCATCTATAATCATCGGCGGGCAACAGGCCCAACAGGTTCATCGCCTCAACAAATTGACGGTTGGTCGTGCCTTCAGCAATTAAAACTTGATCAGCGGCGTTAATTTGCATGTAGTCCGGCAAAACCTTTCCGCTTGCCGCGCTAGCCGTTGCCATGTTTCCGCCACCGGTATATGCCCTTGTAGCGTTGTACAGAGCGCGTAACTGCTCGTCAGTCATGTTTGAAATTAGTTCGGGCGTTAAAGAGGCTTTCCACTGCTCAAAACTTAGGTTTGATCCCGATCCGTTTTTAGGGTCCGTGACGGTCAGCGCCTCGCCACCGGTGTTATATTTTTTAACAAAACTACCAATACCGGAGTACATCGACATAAAGGTTACCCGTAATATTGCATCGGTCGGAGATTGGCAGACTCATCTTCCCAATAATCCGACGGCAGTTGTACAAAATTGCCTTGCCGATACCGCATCAAGGCCTGCGTGGTGCTGTCCACCAAATCATCAAATTCGCCATTAGGAAACGCGGCACATTCCTCAATAACATCGTGCGCCCAAGACTCGTCAGGTGCCCAAATCATGCCGCTTTCAAAAAGTGGAGATACACTATGGACCCTTGACACCTTGTCATTCCCTCGGCTAGGCGTAAAGTTTACCACAGGAATGCCCATATTCCGCAATTCATGCGTCAACGGCATCCCGCTCGCTTTGGCCTCAATAATGACCGTTTCAGGCTCCCAAAACTTGTACGCTTCCATAGCCATTTGCTTCAGTTCCGGGAAATCCCAACGCCCCTTCTTCGCATCAAGCAAAATTAACGCCGAAACCTGCCCCTCTTCAGGATAAAACACGCCCCACGTCGTAATCGCACTGTAGTCCGCCCGCGTACTCTTGGAAAACGCCGTGTCATAGCTCTGAATTACATACTGCAACTGCGGAATTTGTTGCTTGTCCCACGTTTTCCACCACTCCCGCTTAATAATCGCGTTTTCGTCGCCGGTGGGGTTTTGTTGATACTGAGCATTCCACTTCGGTAACGGTATCGACGCCTTAACCGCCTGCATCTCCTCAAAAGACCAGAACTCAGGCCACAAAGGATTGCCAGAAGGCATCTCCATCGGGAACTCAATGACCTCCCAGTTGTCCGCCAAAGCATCCCGACCCTGCGCGCGGATCAATTGACCCGTCAAATCCTTCTCAGACCACCTTGTCATCACCACAATGATGGCCCCGCCCGGTTGCAAACGCTGTCGAGGACCACCCGTGTACCAATCCCACGCATCATCAAATCCATTCAACGACATCGCCGTCTGCTCAGAGTGCGGATCGTCAATAATGATCAAATCACCACCACGGCCCGCCAAGTTTGAGCCAACACCCACGCCGTAATACATGCCGCCACGGGCAGTATCCCAACGGCCCGAGGCTTTTGAGTCCGCCGACAGAGCGGCGTCGGGGAATATCTCAAGATAATCCTCGCGTTCAAGCAGGTTTTTGACCTTTCGACCAAAGTTGACCGCCAGTTCAGTGGTGTGCGTCGCCTGAATAATCTTCATCGAAGGCTTTTTCCCGATCATCCAAGCAGGAAACAGGAAGCTCGCGAACTCAGATTTGGTGTGTCGAGGGGGCATATTGATGATCAGACGCCTTAATTCGCCGCTGGCCACCCGTTCAAGCTTCTCGGCCATGATCCGATGATGCCTACCCGCAATGAACTCGGGCCACATCGAACGGACAAAGCTCAAAAAGTTCCCCTGACACGCTTCGACCTGCTCAATCTGCGCCAAACGGTACTCAAGCTTCAGGATTTTCTCTTCGGCTTCCTCATCTGAAATGCGCTCAACTGACATATAGGACGCTCTTCTAATTACAGAAAACTATTAAAGCATATAAGACACCGTAGGTTTGAAATTTTTTTATAATTTTTTGGGCC
>Ga0222718_10003799_pt1 | contig 12813 bp, 8 predicted proteins | sample C33_27DmetaG_FD_165045 | JGI IMG/M metagenome (GOLD analysis project Ga0222718, IMG submission 165045) | Estuarine water microbial communities from San Francisco Bay, California, United States - C33_27D | ecosystem: Environmental > Aquatic > Marine > Unclassified | place: USA: California... | reverse complement strand
TGCAGTGATGAAAGGCAATTGTAGCGATTCAAATACTTTCCACGCAGCTCGATTGGCTGGTATTGCAGGGTTATCTGGGTTGATTGGCACAAGCGATGGGAACTGCCTCGCTCCTGCCAGGTATTCAGGCCCTTGAAAGGGAGCTGCCCAGGCCCTTGACTCCTCAGCGTCACAGGACTGACAAAACAACGCCATCACTTGCTCAGGATGAAAATCAGGATGCGCATCGGCATGACGGACCCAGTACATGAAAGGTGGCCGGTCCTCAAACGGACCATTGAGTTTCGCCGCCATTTCTTCGATTGGTAGCGCAGGGGTCGTGCCCAGCAGCTCAGTTAACGCGGGCCCCATGGCATCGGGGACGTCGCTCGCATCCGGCAGGCCGCCGTTAGCCAACACCACTCTTGCGAACCGATGGGTATTTTCCGCCAACACTCTCAGACCCAGTAAGCTTCCCCAGTCCTGACAAATCATCGTTATCTGTGAAAGGTCCAGCTGTTCGACAAAGGCGGTCAACCAGGCAACATGGATCGCGTAGGTATAATCCTTGCGATCGACCGGTTTATCTGACTTGCCAAAGCCAACAAGATCTGGAGCAATCACTCGGTATCCAGCACTTGTAAGGATCGGGATCATCTTTCGATAGAGATAAGACCAAGAGGGTTGACCATGCAGTGCAAGGATAATTTCACCTTGGCCCTCGTCAAGATAATGCATTCGCAAGGGCGTCCCATCGCCGGCATCGATCTCAAGATAATGCGGTTGAAAGGGGTAATCTTTTAAGTCGTTAAAACAATCATCCGATGTACGTACGAATTCCATTGGGAGCGTTCCTGCTCTATCACCTTAAGAAATACTAGGGGAATTACTAATGTTTGTCATTATAAAATGATCGCAGGTATACTCAAAGACGAATCGTGAGCGAAAAGGCATATACCATGGCAAATCAGCAACCCCTCAAACTCAAAGGCGCTCCTGGCTCGCCCTACACGCGTAAGATGCTGGCCTATCTGCGTTATCGACACATTCCTTATCAGTTTCTGATTGGCGATCAAGCCACTGATTTAGGCTTCCCGACCCCCAAGGTTGAATTACTGCCTACCTTTTATTTACCCAATGATGATGGCGACATCGAGGCGGTGGTTGATTCAACTCCGCTGATTAGCCGATTCGAAATGGAGTTCGAGGATCGCGCCGCGTTACCCGAAGACCCGGTGCTAGGCTTTATCAACTACTTAATTGAAGACTATGCAGACGAGTGGTTAACCAAGTGCATGTTCCACTACCGATGGTACTATGACCCAGATATCGAAAAAGCGGGGAACATTTTGCCCCTGTGGCGAACCATGCAGGTTCCTGATGAGGTCCATCAGAAAATGGCGGCCTATATCTCGGATCGTCAAATTTCTCGGCTTTACGTCGTGGGTTCAAACGACACAACTGCCCCTGTGATCGAAGCGAGTTACCGTCGATTTCTCGACATTATGAACAAGATCCTGACCGAACGTCCCTTCTTATTCGGTACTCGACCGGCATCGGCAGACTTTGGTATTTATGCCCAGCTAACGCAACTGGTAGGATTCGACCCAACCCCAGCAGCGATCTGCCTGAAAGAAACTCCTCGAGTTTATGCCTGGGTAGATATCGTCGATGATTTAAGCGGTAATGCAGCCGACCCCAGCGGTTGGCGATCCGCAGAAGAGATTCAAGCTTTGCTGGGTGATTTACTGAACGAAATTGGCAAAGTTTATGTCCCTGCCCTGCTGGCCAACGCCGAAGCACTGAAAGCCGGTGAAAAACAGATGGAAACCACGATTGATGGCCTGCCCTGGCATCAACCAACCTTCCCCTACCAAGGCAAATGTTTGCAATGGATCAACGAGGCTTATCTGGCACTCGATGACGAATCGCGCACCAGGGTCGATGAAATACTGACAGGAACCGGGTGTGAGCAACTGATCGTTGCTTAACGGTGACCCGCTTACTGCGCTTTATCGGCTCCGACTGATGTGCTTTTACTCGCATAAAACGCCGTGACTTAGCTCCCTACTAAACTGACGGTAACAGGGTGCTTTTACTTTGGACCGGTCAGTCGCGCCATCAATCAAACGTCCAGATAAGGCGATTGAGACGCAGGTTGACGTAACGCATACCCGGGTTAGCGCATTGCTCGCTAGCCATAAGAAACCTGACGCCCGTAGCATTTAAACGGCAACGTCTTACATTGACTAACCTTTGCTGGCAACATCAAAGCGCCGGCCGCGACTGATGGACAGAGGTCTTTTCGCTTTTGGGGGGCGGTGCATCGAAGATCGCATTGCTAGTCCCTCAGCGCTCCTACGGCAGAGAGGCCCTTGATTGCACCATAGTCGCTTGCAAAGCCGAGGCTCTCCTCCTCGGCTCCTTGTTTCAAGCAAGGCCGTCCTTCTAGCGTTTCACCACTGTGGCGAACTTAACCAAAAGACTACCCAAGAATCTTTTATCGAAACGGATTCAGCCATTACTGAAAGTATTTTCGTACCTCAAGCTGCCACTGCCGCCCACGATTGTAGACGCCCTCAAAGGATTGAAAGGCAGTCCCGTAAACTCCCGTCTCAAGAAACTGCTCATCCGCTAAGTTTCTACCCGACAGCGCAATGACCCAGCCCTCGTTGGGGCTTAACCAACGCACACTGGCATCGATCAACTCATAGCTATCCGTTGCCAACAATGGCGTGTTGTAGGCGTCGTTAAAGGTCTCCGAACGATAGCTCCAGTCAGCACGCAGGGTTAGCGCACCGAGATCTTCCAGCCCGATCTCTTTTGAGACACCGACACTGAAGGTTGTTTCTGGCACCCGCTCAAAATCAAACCCTTCACCGATTAAGGTAATCCCCGTGTCGATCGAATCATAACTGGCATCGATTAAAGCGAGACTTGACTCAAAGAACCAACCTCCGCCGGGCGCTGCCATCAGTTCAAGCTCAATCCCTTCTATGGTTGCCGCTCCGATGTTCTGAGTAACCGGTGCAACGCTATTAAACACCTGTACCTGGAGGTCTTCATAATCGGTTTGGAACAAAGCGCCATTCAGTCGAACTTGGTTATCGAAAAAACTGCCCTTAAACCCTAGTTCGAACACCTCGACGAACTCGGGTGCGAACGTTGGGATAAGATCAATATCTGCGGTTCCAGGCGGGGCCGTAAATCCTGCAACTACGGGTGGAAATACGCGTTGTGTGAAACCACCCGACTTAAAACCCTCAGAGTAACTCGCATACAGCATAACCGCTTCGGTGGCGCTAAAAGACAAATTGACCATCGGCGTAAACTCATCGATCGAGATCTGCTTATCGAGCAGCGGCAAGATACGTTCACCCGCCTGCAGAAAGGGCGCATCTAATGCAGCCAGGGGATTACCCGGCGGTACCAGTTGACTAATCCCAGCGAAGTAATTGGTGAAGATGATTTGATCTGGCCGAAACGATTTTTCTTCTTCGGTATACCTCCCGCCAACACTTAACTGCACTCGCTCGGTAACGTCAAAGGTCAACTGCGCAAAAGCGGCCCACGCCTCGTTATCAAATTCGCCACCTGAGCGAAAATTGGAAACCGTAAAATCCAGAATGTTGGTATTACTGCCATCCTCGTTAAAGTAATACAGTCCCAATATCCAATTAAGTCGGTCGTGGGTCCCGAGCAATTGGAACTCCTGACTGAATTGATCCTGTTCAAGTTCATCAAAAAATTGTGATATTCGATGCGGTGAGTGATCTCCATCTCTAGCAAATTCAGCTTCTAATGATCTTGTGGCTGTAATGGATTTCAACATCAGCCCATCATTGATGAGATACTCCAGATTGACGGCTGCGCCGAAAACATCTGACTCGGAGAACGCTGGCGCCGTGCCCTCATTTTGACCATCTGCACCCACGTAACGATCGTCGTAACAATTAGCAGATGCTGGATTGATCCTTACACCGTTACCCGCTGCATCAGTTGCGGCGCAGGGCACTCCGGGCCCTAACGCGGCGACGGTTACGTTATGGATAAAGGCCATAGGTGGAGGGGGTGCCAAAACGACTCCATTCAGCTGACTCAAATCTGAGAGGTCAATACCAATTAACTCCAAGGCAGGACCATTTTCACGATCACGCGTCATGTCGAGGGTAACATCAGCACTGAACCGATCATTCGGTTGAAAAGCAACCGACCAACGTGCGGTTAAGGTATCGTCATCACCCAAATCAATGCCATCCGTTCGCTCAACGTAGCCATCCTGAGCCATCGACGCAATCGACAGTCGAGTGGCTATTTGGTCGCTGACTGAAAGGTGCACCGCGCCCTTGAGCCGCATAAACCCGTCGGTGCCTGTTGTCACCGAGAAATCCCCTTCATTGCTCCCACCCGGTTGAGGCTTGACGGTATTGATCGATATTGCGCCACCAATGGTGTTTCGACCAAACAAGGTGCCCTGGGGACCTCGCAGAACCTCTAAGCGCTCGACGTCCACAATGTCTAAAATCGCACCCACGGATCTCGCGACATAGACACCATCGACATAGAGACCAACGCCGGGTTCCGTCGTCGGCAAAAATTCCTTTTGGCCGACCCCGCGGAGGTAAATGGCCGCTGAATTAGAGGCGCCGCCAAAACTGGGGTTGTTCTCTAGCGTCAGCCCAGGCACGAAGCCGGCAATCTCATCCAGACTGGTGACACCTCGATAATCCAAGGTTTCTTGCGAGTACGCCGACACCGCCAGCGGCGCATCCTGTAAGCCTTCTTCCCTCCGTCGAGCCGTAACTACGAGCTCTTCGATGAGTTTGGCGGCCTGGTCTTGTTCCTGCGCTGCGCTGCTATCAATTGAAAAAGCTGCCATCAGCACGCCTGTCAATGTCGCCAACGTTAAACCTGTTATTTTTTCGTAACGCATGTTGATTCCCATTTTATGATTACTTTACTGACTTACTGACCGACATCAGGGATACCTTGCATTGCCGCATCAATGACCTCGTCTGATAGATCAAGATCAACCATGTCGCCGGACAGGTACTTATCATAAGCCGCTAGATCGAGGTGACCATGCCCACAGAGAGCCGTTAAAATCACCTTTTCCTCGCCCGTTTCTTTACACGCCAACGCCTCTCTCACCGCTGCCGCAATGGCATGGGTAGGTTCAGGTGCCGGCACGATGCCCTCAGCCTTCGCAAATTGCAGAGCGCCGGCAAAACACTCGGTCTGCGGGATCGCAATAGCTTCGACTAAGCCTAAATCATAAATGTGGGATACCAATGGAGCCATACCATGGTATCTGAGGCCACCCGCGTGAATCGCTTCAGGGATAAAAGACGCGCCCAAGGTGTGCATTTTCATGAGCGGGGTAAGCCCTGCTGTGTCACCAAAATCGTACCGGTACTGACCTTTGGTTAAGGTCGGACACGCGGTCGGCTCAACGCATCGGATAACTGGATCCATATTGCCCTTGAGCTTCTCGCGCAAGAACGGAAAAGCCAACCCACCAAAATTAGAGCCGCCGCCTGTACAACCCACTAAAACATCAGGTACCGCACCCACTTTGGCCAACTGGCGTAGCGCTTCTTCACCAATGATGGTTTGATGCATCAATACGTGATTCAGAACGCTACCCAGGGCATATCGAGTTTTGGGGTCTTCAACGGCTTGACTCACCGCTTCTGAAATCGCTATCCCTAACGAGCCAGGATGGTCTTTGTCTTGCTCAAGCAAACTTCGCCCAAATTCGGTCACCTCTGATGGGCTGGGGTGCACTTTGCCGCCCCAGATTTCCATCATGGTGCGGCGATAGGGCTTGGCACGGTAAGAGGCTGCCACCTGCCAAATTTCCGACTCTAGACCAAACTGAGCACAAGCAAATGCCAGCGAGCTGCCCCACTGACCGGCCCCGGTTTCAGTTGTCAGCTTAGTAATGCCCTCTTGGGCGTTATACCAAACTTGGGGAACTGCGGTGTTGGGTTTATGCGATCCGGCAGGAGAAACACCTTCATATTTGTAATAAATTTTAGCCGGCGTATCTAACAATTTTTCCAACCGATGGGCTCTAAACAACGGGCTAGGTCGCCACAAACGATAGACGTCGAGGACATCTCCCGGAATATCAATGTATCGATCCTGCGACATCTCTTGAGCAATCAATGCTTGCGGAAATAACGCGCTGAAATCTTCCGCGGTAGCAGGCTCATGAGTACCAGGATGCAATGGTGGAGGTGGAGGAGCCGGCAGGTCCGGAACAATGTTGTACCATTGTGTTGGCATTTCATTTTCGTCTAACAGAATTTTATTGGGATCGGTCATCGTAAATTCCTGGGGCCTAAGTGGCTTCAATCGAGCGTGCGCCCCATCTTAATTTCTAGCGATCTAAAAATCTATCGCCAGGGGGACTTACTAAAACCTCTAACTGAGCTAGCAAAGGGATGCGCTTCTGCCTCGGAATTATCAATCCAAGCGTAAGGCAAATCGCTCAGCATCGCCGCCTCTCGATAATCTTTGGACAAAAAGACCCGGAGTAGCGACCGACCCGCAGGCCGCTAAGACTGACGGTCCCGATCAGCTTTGACCGCGATCAAAAACTCAATCAATGCTTTTGATCGATTCGGGATTGGTCAAGATCGCAAATCAATTCATACAGCGCTTGTCCACGAGCGTGATATTTCTGCTCGAAGGCGCTGATCGGCTCTTCAATGTTGAGTTGATTCTGCCGGAAGTAATAGCCCATGGAATGTAAGGCCAACCCAAACTCCTGCACATAGACCAACCAGTTCGTTCGGACCGTCAAAAGTCCACCCAGGCCAACTAGATCAGGAAATACCGGCGCTCCATACCAACGCTTACGAAGCTGAGCCGCTTTCGGATAAGGATTGGGGTAGAGCAAGTAGTGCTGAGTTGGGCGCCATCGAGCCTGCTTGGCTAATCGCCAAAAGTCATTCACATCCGCTCGTACTAACGCGTAATTTTTCCGATCACCGGGTTGATGGCGTGCGAGTCGGTGTGCGGACTTGTCGACTCCCACAACCAGCGCCTCAGGAAACCGCCCAGCCAGATTGCGAGTGCTGTGTCCTGTGCCACAACAAGAGTCAATAATAAGCGGACCAGAATGTGCCTCAACCCGAGGGCGTAGTGCCTCAAAGGCCTCGGACGAGTGCGCAGAGAGCGGTTTTTGCCATGGCACCTCTTGATGCAGCTTAACGAGCTTAACCAAGTCGGCGGCGGGATTCCGTTGGGACGTCTTGAGTCGATCCACACAACTTACTTCGAGTAAAAACCACATCATAACGGGTTTGAACACGTCAAACCCAGATCGATGATCCAAAGTATCAGAATGTTGAGCCGAAGCGGAACGCGGACCACTTCGTCGTTCCAGTGCCTAGCCTCGAGCGGCACTGAAACCGAGGGCAGCGACGAGCGCTATTACCCACTACCGCCACAAGGGCTCGCCAGGCGTTGGTTTCCTATCGCATTGGCTTGCTCACATCAACCAGTCCCAGGGCTTTAACCAGCCCATGGCCTTGCGAACATAAGGCATTCTAATTTGCGCGACAGCTCGCTTTTGTTTATCGCGCATTCGGACCTAGCATGTTTACGTGCTTAACAGCATCCAGCAGACCCAGCCGGTAGAGAACCCTCTCTTTACCTGACAAGGATACGCTTCTGTGCTAGCGTCGTTAAAATCTCTTCAGCAATCATTACAGGTCTTTTAAAAGCTGGACCACAGCACGATGCTGCGATGATAAAACCCGCTTGACTTCCTGGCTGACTGGATGCAGCACCTGCGACAACGCTTCACTCAAGGGACACCGACACATGCACCTGCCATTACTTAACTTATGAGCTCGATTGATGACTTATTTCTGCTACCACACTACACCCCTCGGTGAGCTGATTTTACAATCGAGGGAGCAGCACTTGTGCGGTGCCTGGTTTGAAAACCAAAAAACGCAACCTAAACATTTAGGCCAGCAAGATTCTAAACAACCCGTTTTCAAACAAGTCATCGAACAGCTATCCGACTATTTTTCTGGTTCGCGCAAGCTTTTCGACCTGCCAACGCTAGCTCATGGAACTGAATTTCAACAACGGGTCTGGCAGGCACTCAGGACCATACCCTACGGCGAGACCTGGACTTACGGTCAATTGGCAGCTGCTATTGGGCAACCTACCGCCGCCCGCGCAGTTGGCCTCGCCAATAGTAAAAACCCCTTGTCGATCATTGTTCCTTGCCATCGAGTGGTGGGCTCTAATGGAAGGCTGACTGGCTACGCTGGCGGGGTCCAGCGCAAGGCGATGCTACTTGAGCTCGAAGCTAGCGTGCTCTTAAACCCAGCTGATGCGCAGGAGTCCCAACGCTAGCTCTTGTCGCTGATTCGAAATGGCTTGATAACTCCAATAGCTCAAAAAGATGTAGCTAAACAGAATCCCACTCGATTGTTCATTAGGCCGGCGCTCATTAACCTTTGTCACGATTGAAGCCCCTGGGCATAGACCGCTTCCCCTGCGATCGTTAAACTCCGCGACTATGACAACACACACCTTTTTTGCCACTACCCCTAAGGGCATGGCGGATCTTTTAGCCGCTGAAATTCTCGACTTGGGTGGAAGCGACCTCCGCGAGAATCGCGCCGGTGTTGAGTTTAGTGGTGAGCTTGAAGTCGCCTATCGCGTTTGTCTTTGGTCACGTGTCGCCAATCGCGTATTGCTACCACTGGCTAAATTTGCCGCCCCCTCTCCCGAGAAGCTCTACGCTTCCGTCCGAGCAATCGATTGGCAAGCACATCTTGACTCAGCCCAGACCCTTGCGGTCGATGCCAACGTCGCCAGCTCGAACATGACTCATTCTCAATATGTCGCACTCAAAACGAAAGACGCAATTGTCGACAGCTTTACCGATCAAGGGTTGCCACGACCTTCCGTCGACATTCATCGTCCTGACCTTCGCATAAATTGCTATGTGCATCGGGATCAGGCGGAAATCTATTTAGATTTGTCAGGCGCCAGTCTGCACCAAAGGAACTATCGATCCGGAACCGGTCAGGCACCGCTCAAAGAAAATCTCGCAGCGGCAATTTTGATGCGTGCCCGCTGGCAAGAGGTCGCCGCCGAAGGTGGTGCCTTCGTCGATCTCATGTGCGGGTCAGGCACCTTAGTCATTGAGGCGGCATTAATGGCAGCCGATATTGCACCAGCGCTGCAGCGGGATTATTTTGGTTTTTTGGGCTGGCGAGGCCATCACCCCGCCATCTGGCAACGCCTATTGGCCGAAGCTCACTACCGTAAAGAACAAGGCCTTGCTCAGCTTCCACCGCTCATGGGATTCGATTCGAATCGCCACGTCCTCCAACTTGCCAAAGACAATGCCTCATCAACTGGCATTGGCCAGCACGTCCAATTTGCTTATCAAGACGTTTTTAACTTACGGCACGACTTTCCAGCTACTGGCTTGATGGTAACCAACCCACCTTACGGCAAACGCCTTAATCAACTTGAGCAACTGCAACCGCTTTACAAGGCCCTCGGTCATGTCCTGCGTAATCAGTTTACTAACTGGCGGGCGGCTATCTTTGTCGAAGAACAACAATTGGGCAAGTACATTGGCATCAAAGCTTCGCGACTGCATACCCTCTACAACGGGGCATTGGCTTGCAAACTCATTCACTTCAACATTACGGCGGATCAATTTTTTAAAGACGCACGTTTACCTAGGCCATTGAACCCCGATGAGATTTCAGATTCGGGACTGGGATTTCGCAATCGGTTAACAAAAAACGTCAAACAGATTTCCAAATGGGCCAAAAGAGAAACCGTGTACGCCTATCGAGTTTATGATCAGGACCTCCCTGACTACGCCGCAGCGATTGACCTTTATTGGAACGCCAATAACACTGAAGAACGATGGGTTAATATCCAGGAGTACCAAGCGCCCAACACCATTGATCCCCAAAAATCACAATTTCGACTCCGAGAACTGGTGACCATTACCAAGACCTTTTTTGATCTTGATGATGACCACTTATTTTTCAGAACTCGCGCCAGACAGCGGGGTGATGCGCAATATGAGCGCTTTGCCGGGGCAGCCAAATTCCATGAGATATTGGAAGATTCCGTTAAGCTTTTGGTGAATTTCGAAGATTATCTCGATACCGGCCTGTTCCTTGACCATCGCCCCATCCGCCAGCGCATTGCAAGAGAAGCAGCCGGCAAAGACTTTCTTAACTTGTTCGCTTATACCGGCACTGCCACAGTTCATGCCGCGAAAGGTGGCGCAGCCTCAACCACCTCCGTAGATATGTCTCGCACCTATTTAGATTGGGCGCAACGCAACTTACAGAAAAACGGCTACTTCGGGAGTCGCCATAACCTCGTGCAGGAGAATTGCCTTACATGGCTGGAACGACAAAAAGGGGACCAATATGATTTGATTTTTCTCGATCCGCCTTCTTTTTCAAACTCCAAGCGCATGCAAGAAGCCTTTGACATTCAGCGCGATCACGAGGCGCTGATTCAAGCAGCCCTAAAGTTACTGCGCAAAAACGGCACGCTTTATTTCTCAACGAACCTGCGGAAATTCAAATTGGACACCCGCCTCAGCCAAACAGCGACTGTTACCAATATCAGCGCCGAAACCATCCCTTTTGACTTTAAACGAAGACAGAATATCCACCACACCTTTAAGATTCAGGCATCAAATTCATCAAAGTCAGGAAGCTAACGTTTTTCGGCACGAGGACACGCCCTGTGCAACGCTCATCATCGATGACCGCACGACATCCATCATGCTGAATCGACGTCCCTTGCTTACTATCCGTTACGCGGTCAGTCCCCCATCGACTACAAATTCCGAACCGCTGCAGTAGCGGCTCTCATCAGAAGCAAGGAACAACGCCAAATTGGCGACTTCGGAGGCTTCCGCGTAATGGCCCATCGGAATCTGCTGGCGAACACGCTCGTTGATCCCCTTGCGGCTAAACTCAACCACCATCGCAGTCTCGATAATCCCCGGATGGATTGAATTGACTCGAACCCCATAGGGTGAAAGTTCTTGGGCGGCGCTTTTTGTCATGCCGCGCACCGCCCATTTACTCGCGCCGTAAGCAAAGGCCCCTCCTGATCCTCGCAAACCTGCCACCGATGAGATATTAATCATTGATCCCGACCCTTGGCGAATCATCACTGGCGCTACAGCCTGCAACCCCAAAAATACGCCGGTTTGATTGATGGCAATGGTACGGTCCCAAAGTTCTCTCTCGGTCTCGACCATACCTTTCATCTGAAAAATACCCGCGTTATTGACAAGCACATCTAGGCGACCTTTCTCTTTTTCGATGCGTTCAATCGCTCGGCTCCAGGCATGACTGTCCGTGACATCGTGTTCTATAAACGTGGCACCAATTGCGGCGGCTGCGGCTTGGCCTTGTTCAATCAAAACATCGGTCAGATAGACCTCCGCTCCCTCTTCCATGAATCTCTGGCCTTCGGCTTCACCTTGTCCCCTTGCTCCTCCTGTAATCAGTGCGATCTTACCGTCTAACCTTCCCATTTCTTGCTCCTTAACCTTCAATTCACCTTGTGAGCCAGCCCTTCGGTCCTTTGGATTTCCCTTCCCGCACCACTGGTTTCAACCAGTATGGCTGGGTGCTGATGCTCAATTTAAATGACTCGCCGGAGCACTGCATCTTTAGGACAGCGCCTGCTCCGGGTAGAGAACACACCAGTACTCGTGACCCATCAAGCGTACTCCATTGGCTGGTTTCACACGGCCCTTTCGAGCGATAGTAACACTGTCATCGTCAGGGCCGAGGCGTTACCATTCCTAGAAATTAGGATTTGACGGTAATTTATGATCAAAATTTTTACGGTTGCGGGCACTCGAGGCTTTCGTCCCCTGTGGTTGTGCGAGGAACTTGGGATCCCCTATGAATTCGAAATTGTCAGTTTCGATCCGGAGTATCGAGCAAGCCCAGAGTGGCGCCAGTTAAATCCCGTGGGCAAGGTGCCTGTGATGACCGATGGTAATCTCACGATGTTTGAGTCCTGCGCTATGGTTGATGTGATCTTAGAGCGCTATGGTAACGGTCGTTTACAACCTGAACGCGGTTCAAATGCATCTGCCTTGATGCAACAGTGGAGTTGGTTTGCCGAATCAACGCTTGCACGCCCGATCGGCGAAATCGTTAACCATCGAAGAGAATTTGGGGCTGAAGCACGGGAGGAGGCTATTGCTGAAATGCAGCGGCGTTCTTTGTTAGCGTTAACGGCTATTGATCAACAATTGTCAGATCAACCGTTTATTCTCGACTGGGGCTTCAGCGCAGCCGATATTAATCTGGGGTGGTCACTGATGATTGCAAAACGACTTGTCCCCTTTGATCACCTGTCGAATGCCAGCGAGTATTACGAACGACTATCCGCTCGGCCAGCATTCCAAGCCGCGGTTTAAGCCCACAAGCCGGTCGACCCATGGCTATCAGCTCAATTTGACTTTGCGGCGACCTGAACCCTTCGCTCAAAAGGAACCTGCCGGCTGATCAAACTATCAATTACCTACCGTTCAACCGCCGCCGCATTGCTCCTCAGTGGTCTCGTCTGGGTTTGCCGCAAAGCGATAAAAAAAGGGAGCTTAAGCTCCCTTTCTTATCACTTTGTCGAGGTTGCTCGACGGGTCAATCAGACCGCTAGAAATCGTATTTGATTCCCAACTGGATCTGCCAAACCGATCGGCTGAGCATTTCCAAATTTTCAATGCTCCTGGCATTGTTAAGTCTGAAATACTCATACTGACCGTCTACAATGCTGGCAGAAACCACA
>Ga0222718_10003798_pt1 | contig 12818 bp, 15 predicted proteins | sample C33_27DmetaG_FD_165045 | JGI IMG/M metagenome (GOLD analysis project Ga0222718, IMG submission 165045) | Estuarine water microbial communities from San Francisco Bay, California, United States - C33_27D | ecosystem: Environmental > Aquatic > Marine > Unclassified | place: USA: California... | reverse complement strand
GGCTGTGTCAGGGTTTCCCCCATTGCACAATATTCCTGACTGCTGCCTCCCGTAGGAGTCTGGACCGTGTCTCAGTTCCAGTGTGGCTGATCGTCCTCTCAGACCAGCTATGGATCGTCGCCTTGGTGAGCTTTTACCCCACCAACTAGCTAATCCAACGCAGGCTCCTCCAATAGTGAGAGCTTTCAAGAAGAGGCCCTCTTTCCCCCATGGGGCGTATGCGGTATTAATCCGGGTTTCCCCGGGCTATCCCCCGCTACTGGGTAGATTCCTACGCGTTACTCACCCGTCCGCCACTCGTCAGCCGGAGCAAGCTCCGCTGTTACCGTTCGACTTGCATGTCTAAGGCCTGCCGCCAACGTTCAATCTGAGCCATGATCAAACTCTTCAATTTAAATTGAAGTATTCCTGATTCCCTCGTTTCACCCTTTTGAGGCTCCCTCAGTTCACAGTTGCGATTATAGTTCGCAAATCTTTTGACAGAACGATCTAAATCTTGCGATCCAAATCAGCTCTGGCTCAGTAACGCAAATTACCTGTATTTAGTAAGTATTACTCAATAAATTGTCGGTAACTTGTTACTGATAACTTTCGCATTCAGCTAACAAGTACCCACACCTATTGCTTGTATCCTAATTTTTAAAAAACGTTTTTCGAAACCTTTCCTGCGAAAGAACCCGCGCCAACGCTTAACTGTTGGCGTGGAAAATATAAAATTTTTATTTCGAACGGTTTCAGCCCCTTAGCTGACAACCTTACTCTTTCGAGCCTAACCCCTCGGTCAGGACGCGTATTATACGTATCATCCCAGTGTTTACAACACTTTCCGAGAACTTTTTCTTTCGTTGGTATTCCTTTTTGGACAACTCAACGAGAGGACGCGCAGTCTACTAGAGACCCACCCCTGTGGGCAACCGTTATTTTGAATTTTATTAACAAACGAGCAACTGTCGTCAGGACTTAACTCATGCCAAGCCTAATCTACAATCTTCTTACCCTGTAGAGACCCTTACCTTTCAGTCGAACCCTTCGGTCAAGACACTGCTATGAAAGCGCCAAACGGTAACAACGCGCTCGATTACCCACTTGCGACTACAACAATACAACAACCTCGCTGCGATTAAACCCGTCCAGTTTGCCCCCCTTCCCCTGCTGATTTTTTCGGCTTCCAAGCAACTAAGGCGGTTATCGAGTTTAGGTCGACAATCGCTTGCTACGATCAGACCTGATCGGGGCATTGTCTACCCTACCGAGTCCTAGCAAGCCCGACTGCACATCCTGCTCTGGAATACGGCCCTCGCTGGCTCTTTAGCGCGTCTGGCGTCGACCCGTTCGAGGTAATCGAGCGATCAGGAGTAAAACCAACACAATGGAATATATCGCAATCTCGGTGTAGTCACTTCTGGCAACCCAAATTAAATGGATCAGGATTAAACACGCCGCTGGGTAAATGAGCTTGTGCAGACGACGCCATTTCGGACCGAGGTATCGAACCGACCAGCCATTCGAGGAGACCGCCAAGGCAAACAACATTAAACCAGCAGCAAAACCCACGATGATGTAAGGCCTACGCACTAGGTCCTCGCCTAACGCTCGCCACTGCCACTCTAACAACAGTCCGGCATAAGCCGTCCAATGCAGTAGCGCGTACAGGAACACCGACACCCCGAGGGCACGCCGTTGCCGCATTAAAATATTCCAGCCGGTGAGCCTAACGACTGGCGTCATCGCTAGCACACAAAACAACAGATAAAGCGCCGCCTTCCCAAAGTAATCGACTAAAGTCTGGGCAGGGTCCGGGCCTAGGGCTGCCGGATTCTTAGCCATCGAAATCCACACTTGCCACGCTATCCAGGCAAACGGCAAGGCGAACATTCCCCACATCCAACGCGATAGAAAAAAACTTCTCAGCACCACCCCTTCCACCTGATACCTCGGTCGAAATAAAACCCAGACCGCATGATCAATAATCTTTGGTTAAGTCCATACCGGCATAGAGCCCGGCGACCTGTTCTCCATAGCCATTAAACGCCAAAGTCGGTATTCGATTCGTATTAAAGACACTGCCGGGCAGACGACGTTCCTCTGACTGACGCCATCTGGGGTGATCGACCGCGGGATTTACATTCGCGTAGAACCCATATTCCCTGGCGTTGGCTTGTTGCCAAGTGGTCGGTGGTTGCGTTTTCAAAAACGTGATTTTCCGGATTGACTTGATGCTTTTGAAACCGTATTTCCAGGGCACCACCAAGCGTGTGGGCGCACCATTTTGATTGGGCAAAGAACGACCATAAACGCCGGTTGCCAATAGCGTCAGCGGATGCATAGCCTCATCCATCCGCAAACCCTCCAGATAAGGGTAATCGATGGCCGCGAAAAATGAGCGCTGACCCGGCATTTGCTCTGGCCTATAGACCGTCTCAAAAGCGACGTACCGAGCACTACCGAGCGGCTTGAAACGCTTCAACACGGCACCAAGAGAAACACCTAACCACGGTATCACCATGGACCAAGCCTCAACACAACGCAGTCGGTAAATGCGCTCCTCTACCGCCAAGTCCTTTAGGACATCCTCTAACTCAAAGCGTCCTGTCTTTTCCGCGAGCCCGGCTATTTCGATTTCCCATGGGAATGGCTGGAACTGACCACTGTTGCTAGCAGGATCGTCTTTACTCGTACCAAACTCATAGAAGTTGTTATAGCCGGTAACGTATTCGTAAGGAGTCAAGGTTTCGTTCGTCGACAGTGCTGAATGGGTCGCACCATTGTTGAGTGAATGCATCCATTCTGGGGCCGGGTCGTTGACTTCGGGCGACGGCTCAACCAATTGGGCAGCCCCACTTGATAAGCAGGCCGCGGTACTGACCGCCGCAGCGGTGAGCATTTGTCGGCGGCTTAAGTACACCGCCTCATCGGTGACCTGAGATTCTGGGACCGTGGGTATTTGATTTCGCATCCTAACGCCTCCAACTCTGGTGTTCGGGGAGCGACAGACTTGATACCGCCTAAGCCTCTTCTGGCCCTCCGCTGTTTTTTTTACGGAGCAGGCTGCCAAATGGCCCTGAGGCAGCATAAACAAGCCCGATGAGCAGCAGCATACCTGGCGGGTAAACTGCCACCACCACGAATAGCAAGACAATAATGAACATAAATAAAAACGGTACTCGGTCATTAAAGTCCATATTCTTGGGACTGTAGTATCGGATATTGCTGACCATCAACAGTGCGAGGGTCGCTGCTAGAATTCCGAACGGCAAACCCAACTCGAGTCCTGGCTCACCTTGCACATTGTCAAACCAGACCCAGCAAAGCGTAGCTAAGGTGCCCGCCGCGGCTGGACTGGCCAATCCAAAGAACACCTTGGTATCAGGTGCCGTATTGAATCTCGCGAGCCTCAAGGCTGCACAGGCCATATATAGAAAAGCAATCGACCACCCGAGCTTGCCAAGGTCGCTAAGCACCCAGCTGAACATGAGAACAGCTGGCGCCACCCCAAAGGCCACTAGATCTGAGAGGCTATCGTACTGAACCCCAAACTCGCTTTGAGTGTTTGTCAGCCTGGCCACACGACCATCTAAAGAATCCAGAAAACCTGCAATGACAATAGCAATGGCTGCCTGCTCAAGGTCGCCGCTCATACTGGCAATGATTGAATAAAACCCGGAAAACAGGGCGCCTGTGGTGATTAGATTGGGCAGCAAATAGATACCTCGACGCAGCCCCTCTCGCCTTGGCAGTTCCCTCACGTTCTCAGCACGATATTCAGCGTTAGGCTTAGTCGATTCATTCACCGTGTCGCACTCCTATGCTCTTGATCTGGCTGGTTCATCTGGCTGGCTCATCTGGCTGGGCTATGTCGTACCGTACTACAGGGCTAACACTTTATCGCCCCGACTGAGACCCGTCACCCCCGTTCGCACGACCTCTAAAACAGCTGACTCACTGAGTGCTCCAATAAAAGCATCTAACTTTTCACTGGTTCCGCTGAGTTGAATGGCATAAGTGCTCGCGGTCACATCGACGATTTGCCCTCGAAATATATCCGCAACACGCTTGACCTCTGCACGTTGCGCTCCCGAGGCTTTCACTTTCAATAGCAACAGCTCCCTTTCCACATGATCACCATCGGTTAAATCGGCCAACTTAACCACTTCAACCAATTTGTTCAGCTGTTTCGTGATCTGCTCTACTTCCACGTCACTCGCGCTTGTGGTCAACGTGAGGCGGGACAGACTCTTGTCCTCCGTTGGTGCAACCGTTAGTGATTCGATGTTGTAATTCCGCTGAGCGAACAGTCCAACAACCCGAGAGAGGGCGCCCGCCTCATTTTCCAATAATATTGAGATAATTCTTCTCATCACGTGCGTACGCCTTTCTTCAACCACATATCTCTCATAGACCCGTTGGGTGCAACATGCATCGGATAAACGTGCTCATTGGGGTCGACATCGATATCGACGAACACCAAACGATCCTTCAATGAAAAAGCCTCTTTGAGACCAGCTTCTAAGTCCGACGGCAAAGCAATCTCTATTCCAACGTGTCCGTAGGCCTCTGCCAAACGCTTAAAATCCGGGATCGAGTCCATATAACTATGAGAATGCCGCCCTTCGTACTGCATGTCTTGCCACTGTTTTACCATGCCCAATGATCGATTATTTAAGTTGATAATCTTCACGGGTAACTGATATTGGCTGCAGGTAGAAAGCTCCTGAATATTCATCTGGATACTTCCCTCGCCTGTAATACAAACAACCTCTGCATCAGGAAAAGCCACCTTCACCCCCATTGCAGAAGGCAGTCCAAACCCCATCGTGCCGAGCCCGCCAGAGTTTATCCATTGCCTCGGTCGATCGAAGGGGTAATAGAGTGCCGCAAACATCTGATGCTGACCCACATCTGAAGTCACGTAGGCTTCTCCACCCGTGACTCGATAGACCGCATCCACCGCTTGCTGCGGCTTGATAATCTGATTATCGCTATCAAAGGCTAGACATTCCTCTCGACGCCATCCTTCAATCTGTGCCCACCAATCCGCAAGAGGCTTATCATTTTGCTGCACGCCAGCTTTCGCGGCGGCGTTCACCAGCGACAACATCTCCGTCAGTACAGACTCGACGGGACCCACGATAGGCACATCCGCGGCCACATTCTTACTGATGGAAGTGGGGTCCACATCGATATGAATGATCGTCGCATAAGGACAAAACTTGGCAATCGTGTTGGTGACCCGATCATCAAATCGTGCCCCCACCGCCAGCAAAACGTCACAGTGGTGCATCGCATTATTGGCCTCAAGTGTGCCATGCATGCCTAACATGCCTAAAAATTGCGAATCCGTGGCTGGATAGGCTCCGAGCCCCATCAAGGTGCTGGTGATCGGGTAACCTAAAACTTTGACCATCGCGGTCAACAAGGCTGAACCCTCACCCTGAATAACCCCCCCGCCGGAGTAGATCATCGGCCGTTCCGCACCTAACAACAGGTTTACGGCCTTCTTAATCTGTCCTGAATGACCTCGCTGTGCTGGATTATACGAGCGTATGGTCGTCGTTTCGGGGTATTCAAATGGATGTAAATCAGCCGGGTTGGTAATGTCCTTTGGAATATCAACCACGACCGGCCCTGGACGACCTGAGCCGGCCAAATAAAAGGCTTTTTTGATGGTCTCTGGAATTTCACTGGCGTGTTTGACCAAATAACTGTGCTTAACAATGGGCCTTGAAATACCGACCATATCCGTTTCCTGGAATGAGTCCGTACCAATCAAGTGCGACTGCACTTGTCCCGAGATGATTACCATCGGGATGGAATCCATGTAGGCTGTGGCGATCCCTGTGATCGCATTCGTCGCCCCTGGCCCTGAGGTGACCAGTACCACCCCAGTTTGCCCGGTTGCCCGGGCGTAACCGTCGGCCATATGCGTGGCGGCTTGCTCGTGACGCACCAAAAAATGCTTGATCGCATTCTGTTTAAACAGCGCATCGTAAATATGCAGTACGGCACCCCCTGGATACCCGAAGATATATTCAACACCTTCCTCTTGCAGTGACCGGACCAGCATTTCTCCGCCCGAGAGCATTTCTTCTGTTGCTTGCGTCTGTGGGCTCATCGATTTATTCACGTTAGACACCTTTTTCCCATAGGAATGGCTTTGGGGGACGGCATTTTTTACTATACCATCTCACGAGTCAACGATGGCGCCGAATTCGAGAACTTTACATGCAAGCTTTTCCCCGCGGTTTTTCTTCCCTATTCGGATACCTTAAAGCCTTTGCAATGGAACTATTGGTATCCACAATACCCTTCCACGCTTCAGCGGACATCTACACCTGGAAGGATCCCTCAGGGCAAGTCCACTGTGCCGACAGACCACAGCCTTCCTATGCGGCTCGCAATCTCAACCCACCGGTAGCTTTTGGTTATGTTTCGGAACCACTGAATCAACCCTCAGACCAAGATCTATCTGATACCCGCAACGTCGCCGAAACACCTCTGGAATCAACCCAGATGGACTCCGCGGATGAACTCACTTTTACCTCCATACCACACCGGCTGCGATGGGGCCCGACCGCAGCGTCTGTGAGGCGGCGCAGCGTCAACTTAGCAACCTAAAACGATTTCAGCGACTCAGAGTCAAAAATGAAGCAGGCAAGGACGTGTTCCTCAGTAAACAAGAAAAACAAGTCTTAATTGATGACACCATGATGCAAATTACGCAACATTGTGACTAGGGGTTATGTCTCCGCCAAATCAGGGTGGCAAAACGCCCAGTCTGACCCTCACGCCGGTAGGAATAGAACAAATCCAAATTGCATGCCGTACAGAGATTGGACTGCACAACACGTGCAACCCCGGCAGCTTTCAACCGCGTCTCAGCCAGTCGTGTCAAATCCAAATAGTCATGCTGTGGCCGCTGCCCTCGATGAAAAATACCGTCTGGGAATAAATCCTTAAATTCTGGTCCGACCTCGAAATGGCATGGGCCTATGCCGGGCCCAACCCAGGCCACGGCCTCTCGCCCTTTAAACGTAGCAACGCTAGCCTCCAAGACTCCACCCACAATACCTCTCCAACCGGCATGCACGGCTGCCACAATTGCGCCATCAACTGTTGAGAGCAGGATAGGAAGACAATCTGCTGTCAGGACTGCGAGCACCAAACCCAACTCCTCTGTAGTTGCGGCATCTGCTGGCTCTGATACTGCCGCCCTATTGTCGCGGGTTACCTCGAGCACAGTATTGCCATGGATTTGATTCAACCACCGAGGCTCACTGGGCAGATGCCACCCCTCTTTCAGCCATTTGCGATTGGTTTCGACACACTCTGGGTCATCGCCAACATGATCAGCGAGATTCAGCGAAGCAAAAGGCGCTCGACTTAAGCCACCGGATCGACTACTGCACAGCGCCCGCACGCCGACATCAGGCAGACCAAAAAGCGCGTGAAGATCTATCGCCTGAGCTATCATTGGCTGTTTTTTACCCATTCCAATAACGCGAGAAAATCCGCTGGCGCTGCCGCTTCGACGGTAATCTCTTCTTTGGATATGGGATGGGAAAACGTGAGACGTCGCGCGTGCAACGCTTGCCGGCCAATGTCGGGCAAGCCCTCGACCGGTCCGCCTCTACGCCTACGATAGACCGGGTCGCCAATCAGCGGATGGCCAATGTGCTCCATGTGCACTCTGATTTGATGGGTTCTTCCAGTGACCAATTCAAATCGTAGATGCGAGGTCTGCGCGAAGCTATCGGTGACCCAAAATCGCGTCTCCGCAACCCGCCCCTCATCCTGAATCGCCATTTTGGTGCGATGCTTTGGATGCCGGCCGATTGGCGCATCTATCACACCGGCAGCCGCTGGCAGGCCATACACTAACGCCTCGTACTCTCGCTTAATCGTTCGAGCCGCCAATTGGCGAGAAAGATCCGTCACAGCCGTGATGGTTTTCCCCATCATCAAAAGCCCTGAGGTGTCTTTGTCCAAACGGTGAATGATGCCCGCCCTGGGTAGCGCTTGGGTCTCAGGCGCATAATGCAACATCGCATTCATTAGGGTGCCAGCAGGATTGCCAGCACCCGGATGCACCACCAACCCTGCCGGTTTGTTGACGATCACGACAGCGTCGTCTTCGTATCGAACATCTAAATCTATAGCCTCAGGGCCGGAACTGATCGGAACGATTGTTGCCTTGATCTCAATGAGAGCACCCGGCCCAACCTTATCCTTAGGCTTGCAGGTTGCTCCATCAACTGTGAGCTCGCCTGACTTAATCCAACTTTGCAACCGAGCCCTTGAATATTCTGGAAAAGCATCCGCTACCGCCTGGTCTAGTCGGCAGAGCCGTGTCTGGGCTGATAAACGCTGGCGAAGATGAATGACGTCCTGCATAAATCCAAACCATGGATGCTTGGGAGAATCGAGAGGCTATGTTTAAATACTCCTCTTTTCAAGCGCTTACTCAAGTGGAGACTTTCGTGAACTGCTACCCAATCCTGTTTAAGCGACCTCTCGCGCTAATTTTTGCCGCGCTTATGCTCATTATTACCGGTTGCGCCTCCAACACAGACAACTCTGAAGAAGCTTCAGAACTTGCGCTCTATGAATCTGCGCAGAGCGGTATGGCTGCGGGCAACTACAAGGATGCCGTCTCTCGCTTGCAGGCCTTAGAGGCACGCTTTCCTTTTGGACGATATGCCGAGCAAGCCCAACTAGAAATTATTTATGCCTACTACAAAAGCAGCCAGGCAGAGGCCGCCCGGGCCGCCGCAGACCGTTTTATTCGCCTGCATGCTAACCATCCCAACGTTGATTATGCCTATTACTTACGCGGTTTAGCCTCTTTCGAGGAAGACGAAAACTTCCTGACTAAAATCTTCCCGCTGGACCCATCCAAGCGTGACCCAGGCGCCGCTCGCGAATCCTTCGAAGATTTTTCTCTATTGATTCGCCGATTTCCCAGTAGCGAGTATGCACCGGATGCTCAACGCCGTATGCGGTACTTGAAGAACCTTCTGGCTGAATCTGAACTGCATGCCGCGCGCTACTACATTTATCGTGGAGCCTACATGGCGGCTGCCAATCGCGGACGCTTTGTCCTCGAGAACTATCAAGGCACCATCGCCGTGCCCGATGCCCTTGCCATTATGGTTGAGTCCTACCGGCTACTTGAGCAAACAACCCTTGCCAACAATGCGTTGGAGGTCCTTAAAGTCAACTATCCCGATCATCCCACTTTAAATGCTAACGGCGAATTCAACCCGAACCGATCGGTTCAAAAAGCTGAAAAGTCTTGGATCAACATTTTCACCCTAGGCTTATTCGGTTAATCCACTATGTCAGCATCCTGCACTTGGGGCCTTACTCATTCTGCTGCTCGGTCTCAACACGAATTAGTTCATCGTAATGCTTTCGGTAGGGAAAATTCCACCTGTTCGACCGTTGTGGGGGCGCTTTTAATAAAACGTCCTCCTTTTGCCTCTAAAAACGCAACAACCTCTTGCACCAGGATTTCAGGCGCTGAGGCACCCGATGTCACGCCTACACAATCTTTATCCCTTAGCCATTCAATCTCGATATCTGAGCAATGGTCTATTAAGTAGGCTTCAACACCCAATCGCTCGCCCAGCTCCCGCAACCGATTCGAGTTTGAACTGTTTTTTGACCCAACGACGATCAGTAAATCCGCCTCCTCAGCCAGAGCCTTAACCGCATCTTGACGATTTTGAGTAGCGTAGCAAATATCATCCTTACGAGGACCTTGAATCTCTGGGAACCGTCGCCGCAATGCCTCAATTACCGCCTGGGTATCGTCGACGGATAAGGTTGTCTGGGTAACATAACTTAACCGTGTCGGATCCTGCACCATCAGCTTTTCTACATCTTCGACGGTTTCCACCAGATACCGATCACCCTCACGATCTGAGGCAATTTGTCCTAGAGTGCCTTCGACTTCGGGGTGGCCTTTGTGACCCACCAAGACGACCCCCAGCCCTTCTTTTGCCGATTTAGTCACCTCGAGATGAACTTTGGTCACCAGCGGACAGGTCGCATCGAACACCTTTAAAGCCCGCATTTGCGCTTCGTTTCGAACCGCTTGAGAAACTCCGTGGGCACTAAAGATACACAATGCTCCCTCTGGAACATCCTCGACGTCCTCCACAAAAATTGCACCCCGTTCGGTCAAGTCCTTAACAACATGCTTGTTATGAACCACTTCATGTCGGACATAAACCGGCGTGCCAAACTGATGCAAGGCTCGATTAACTATTTCAATCGCTCGGTCAACACCAGCACAAAAACCCCGGGGTGAGGCGAGCTTGATATCGAACTGCATCATTGATTAGCCTCGTGCGATTTCTTGGGACACTTGGCTGACCTTGAGTATATTCACCTCAAAAAGAAGATCCTTACCGGCCAACGGATGGTTAAAGTCAACTTCTACGGCTTCGTCAAAAACCTGCTTAACCACACCTGGCAATTCGCCTTGCTGCTGTTGATCAGCAAAGGAGACGACCAGTCCAGGCTCTAGCAACAACTCACGAGTGAACTCTGATTTTTTAAGGACATGGATATTATCAGGATTGACCGGTCCAAACCCTTGCTCAGCATCGATCACCAAAATCTGTTCTGCGCCTTCCGTTAACCCTAGCATCGCCGACTCAAAACCCGGTAACAGATTGCCATCGCCGTACTCAAATTCCGCGGGTCGGTCTCCTGTGGAATCAATCACCTCGCCATCAGCGAGTTTTAAGGTAAACGTCAATGACACTTTTGTGCCCGGACCAATCGGCGTAGAAGTCATGATTTAGTCTCCTTTGTGAGAAACATATCCAGCAGCAAGCCGCAAGCGCCTAGAGAAATGGCAGCATCTGCAACGTTAAACGCCGGAAAATAATACGGATCGTAATGCAGTACGAGGAAATCGATGACATGGCCGAACAAGGCTCGATCAATCAAGTTGCCCAAAGCCCCTCCCAGAATCAGTGCTAGGGACCACCGCAATATCCGTTGCTCTGATGTCAATCGAAGCAGCCAAATACAAATCCCAATACTCACAATCAGCGAAACTCCACTCAGCACCCACCGCTGCCAACCGCCTGCGTCAGCCAAAAAACTGAACGCAGCCCCTTCGTTGTACAGCACCACCAACTGAAAGAAAGGGAGGATGTGTTGCCGTTCACAGGCATAGGGCTGGCATAGGCCCAACCAACCATCCATCACCTGTTTCGTGATCTGATCTAGAAGCACAATGGCGAGGCTGACACCCAGTATTCTCATTGTTGCTGCTCGGATAGCAGCCGAACCGCCGCAATATCTTGCTCGATGGCTGCCTTTAATGCTGGAAGACCATCAAATTTTTGCTCGTCTCTAATCTTATCCAGAAAAGTTACCTCCACCTGACGGCCATACAAATCTCCCGAGTACCCAAGCAAGTGAACCTCCAACAAGGGGGTAGCCGCGCCTTTCTCTACCGTTGGTCTCACCCCCACATTAGCGACCCCAGCGTACACCTGTGCATCCAATTGCAATTCGACATGATAGACCCCTGAGATGGGTGCTCGATAACGGTGCAGTTGAATATTTGCTGTCGGCACACCGATGGTACGACCCAGCTGCCGACCAAACACCACCTTGCCCATGATTGAGTAGGGACGGCCCAAAAGTAGTGCTGCTTCATCAAACCTTCCCTCCTCCAAACAATGCCGGATCAAAGTACTCGAAATGCGTTCGCGACCTTGGGTGACCGTTGAAAATTTCTCAACTGCGAACCCAAACTCGCGACCCGCAGCGCTTAACGCTGAAAAGTCCCCTGCCCGATCGACTCCAAACCTAAAATCGTCCCCGACAAATAGCGCCTTGACCTTGAGTTCTTCAACCAACATCTGTATGAAATCCGCCACTGCCATATTGCGAGTGGCTTCATTGAACTGCATACATAGCAGCCGATCGATACCCGCTTTACTGAGCTGTGTCACTTTCTCCCTGAAACGAGTCAGCCGGGCTGGCGCTTGGTATCGCTCAAAAAATTCTTTCGGTTGTGGCTCAAAGCAAATAAGCAAAGCTTCACAGCTTTCAGCTTCTGCCAGCCTCTTAACGTGCTGGAGAATGGCTTGATGCCCTCGGTGAACGCCGTCGAAATTACCAATGGTCACCACACAACCTTGGTCTCGGTCCGAAATGTTATGGCGGCCTCTAATAATTCGCATTGTTAACTGTCTCTGAAATCGCTAAACCTTAAACCTGTCATAAAGAGCACCAAAAAGTACAACAGACTGCCCCCCAGACACAGACCGCTCATCCAACCAATCTGCAACCAAACCGTCATCGTTAGCCATGCTGCGGAGTCAGGTACCACTATATTCAAGAACACTGCCATCACCATTAACGCTAACCCAAGTCTCACAAGAAATAGAACCCAATATTGAGCAAACCAGTAGACCTTGGCTTGTAATAAGCCTCGCCATAACAAGAACGCATTCAAAAAAGCCGAAAGCGAGGTCGCTAAGGCGAGTCCTACATGGCCTAACCATTGAATCAAAATTAAATTAAAGACCATGTTACAAATCAAGCTGATAATTCCGATACGAACCGGCGTTTTCATATCTTGACGGGCGAAATAGCCCGGCGCGAGCACCTTGACCAACATATGCCCGACAAGGCCTGCACCATAAGCCTTTAAGCTGAGCGCAGCCATCGAAACATCAAACGTCGTCATCTGACCATGATAAAAAAGCGTTGCCAATAACGGTTCTGCCAGCAGCACGAGGGCAAGAGAGGCTGGCAAGCCAAACAACAAAACCAACCGAAGGCTCCAA
>Ga0222718_10003797_pt1 | contig 12821 bp, 9 predicted proteins | sample C33_27DmetaG_FD_165045 | JGI IMG/M metagenome (GOLD analysis project Ga0222718, IMG submission 165045) | Estuarine water microbial communities from San Francisco Bay, California, United States - C33_27D | ecosystem: Environmental > Aquatic > Marine > Unclassified | place: USA: California... | reverse complement strand
TTTCAATGAGAGAGAAGTTTCCGATCGGGCCATTGGGTCCGTTGAGCAAAAACAAGTTTGGAAAGCCAGGCACCATCACTGACAGATACGCAATTGGTGATGGTGACCAGACGTCGTCCAGGTCGGTGTCATCAATTCCGATGACCCGAGTGGGTCGAATGAATCGATCTGATCGGAAACCTGTAGCAAGCACAACAACATCAAATTCATGCTCAATGCCGTCCGCGGTGCGAATTCCTGTCGGAGTAAACGTATCGATTGACGACGTCACTAAGCGGGCGTTCGGACGTTGAATCTTTTCGTAAAAGTCCGATGATGCGATGAGACGTTTACACATCGGCTGGTGATCTGGAGTGAGCTGTTTGCGCAGTTCGTCATCGACAACGGTGTCGAGGTTGCGTTGGCAGAGAGCAGCCACCTTCTGGTACTCGACTGAATCGGGTTCAGTCACCGCGGACGATGTGCGTTGGAACATCGTGATGGCAAGCTCTCGAACGAACTCTTCGTGAGCCGCAGGATCGTCTCGAAATGCTGAACGTTGCTCTTCGGAAAACTCGGGGTTAGGTGCCGGAAGAACCCATTGAGCACTTCGCTGGAAGAGCGCAAATTCATCAACCTGATCAACAAGTGCTGACGTGATCTGAATTGCCGTTGACCCAGTACCGATGACAGCGACGTTCTTCCCTTCAAGCGGGATGCTGTGATCCCAACGAGCCGAGTGAAAGACAGCCCCTTCAAAGTCTTCGATTCCTGGCATGTCAGGAATATTTGGATGGTGAAGTACCCCAGTGGCAGCAAACACATATGGGAAATCACCGCGATATCCATCGCTTGTCGACAGTTGCCAGTGAGTGTTCGTCCACTCAAGTGATGTGACCTCGCTGTTGAAACGAATGCACTCAGTGACACCGAATTGATCAGCGACGTGCTGGAAGTACTCACGAATTTCTGGACCGGGTGCGTACTGCATTGACCAGTCAGGATTTCGAGCAAAGGAGAAGGTGTACGAGTGAGCAGGAACGTCACAAGAGAGACCTGGATAGGTGTTGTCTCGCCACGTGCCACCGAGAGTTGATGCCTTCTCAAAGACGATGACATCGAACCCGGCCTTCTTCAACTCGATTGCAGCCAGAATTCCTGCCATACCCGAGCCAATTACGGCTGCCGTCATCGTGTTAAACCCTGAGCCGTGGTGTGCATGACTCGACGGTAGCAAAGGTGTTGCTGTCGAGCCCATGGGGGCGTCGGCAATCTTGTGCTGATCAGCGTGCGATCAGGCTGCAAATAATTTGCGGTACACCGACGCAGCTCGGACGAGCTCATCGATGTCAACCCACTCGACTGCTTGGTGGGCTTGGTCGATTGATCCGGGGCCAAATAGGACTTTCGACGCCTCAAGATCGTCATAGGCCAAGCAATTTGAACCGTAGGTGACGGTCTCAGGCGTCCGCTCCGAAAGATTCGCAATCAACTGCACGAAGTCATCATTCGGGTCGGTGAAGAATGCAGGAAAGGCAGTTCCGTTTGCCATCTCCACATCGACCTGCAGTGGTGCGCCGGCGGCGACGACTAGGTGGCGCAACGACTCGTAAATTGACAGAGGATCTTCACCGGGGGCAATTCGTCGGCCGGCGTACAGCGTGCACATGTCGGGGATGATGTTGCGGGCAACCCCGCCACCAATTTCGGTAACAGACAACGTGCCTCTTCCGACAGCAGTTGCAGCCTCAGTTTGCTCAAGTCGAGTTTGTTCGGCATCGAGAGCCGCGATGATGCGAGCGGCAGCAGAAATCGCATTGGCACCCAACTCAGGACGGGATGAATGAGCAGCATGACCGTGCACACAGATCTCCAGCCCGACACCACCCTTATGGCCGTGGACTGGTGCACACATTGTGGGTTCGGCAATCACCATTCGTTCAACGTCATGCCCGTCATGTTGCAGGCGAGTTGCGAGATGTCGCGCGCCAAGCAACCCTCCCATTTCTTCAGACACCGTTCCAACGAGGTGAACAGTGGGGCCAGGTCGCCGACCCTCTTGCTTCAATTGTGAAAGTACGTCAAGCACGATGGCAAAAGTTGCTTTTGTGTCGACCGAACCCCGGCCGTACACCCGATCATTCTCGACGCGTCCGTCGAAGGGGTCGTCGGTCATGTGAGCAACAGCGACGGTGTCAAGGTGGACGTCAATCACCACTGTGTCGGGTCGTTCGCCTTCGAATTTCGCAATGAGATTGGGTCGATCATCAACGACGTTGTCAAGTTCGACCTCGGCACCCAGGTCACTTGCTTTGTTTGCAAGGTGCTCAGCAAGCCTCCGTTCACCGGTGAGGGCTGCGTCATCAGACTGCAGCGGGTTCACACTTGGGATCCGAACCAGTTCGGAAACACCGTTGATGAGTGATGCAACGTCTGCCATGAATCAACCGTAGTCGGACGACAGCATCATGAATTCCGTTTGAATGACGTTGGCTTAACCGACATGGCGATCCCGGCCAGCCCAGTGCGGCTCGCGGAGGTCACGCTTGAGAATTTTGCCGGCTCCAGATTTTGGAAGCGGGTCATCCGACGACCTGATCGTCACTGATCGGGGCAGTTTGTAGCCCGCGATCAAGCTCCGGCAGTGTTCGATGATCTCTTCCTCGGTGACCGACACGCCGACTTTAGGAACAATCTCGGCATGAACTGTCTCTCCAAACTTCTCGTGTGGAATACCGAAGACGGCAGCCTCACCGACGGCGGGGTGCACGTACACGGCGTTCTCGACCTCGGTCGTGTAGATGTTCTCACCACCCGAGATGATCATGTCTTTTGCACGGTCGACGACGTAGAGATAGCCGTCATCGTCTTGCCATGCGACATCACCAGACCGATACCAGCCATCGACAAGTGCATGAGCAGTCTCTTCTGGCCGGTTCCAATATCCGGCCATGATGTTCGCCCCTTGGATGTAGATCTCACCCGGTTCACCAACATCAGCTCGAGAGCCGTCCTCACGGCGAACTTCGCAGCGAACACCAGGCACGGGTGAACCTGCAGAGCGGAGCCGACTTGCGAACGGCTCCTCGCCAGCCATGCCTCGGCGATGATCGTCGCCGTCCATACACGTTGCGATGGGCGATGCTTCAGTCATTCCGTAGAGCTGGAACATCTCACAGCCGAACCCGGCTGCGACTTGTCGTTGAACTTCGCTGGGCATTGGTGAGGCGCCGTACATGAGGGCTCGAAGAGCAGTGAGATCGGCACCTTCGAGCGCTCCGCTTGCAAGAATCATTCCGAGCATTGTCGGAACGAGCAAACTGATGGTGCACTGCTCATCTGCGAGAGCGGAAACGGTTGCTGTTGGCTCAAATGCCGGAATAAAGACATGTGCTCCACCCGCCCATGACACGGCGTAGGTCATCGAACCATCGGCCAAATGAAATTGGGGACCGGCATGCAAATACTTGTCGCGGTGGGTGATTCCCATAACGGCAACACCGTGCATTGCGTTTGCAGTGAGGTTGCGGTGGGTGAGCATTGCACCCTTTGGAAGTCCAGTGGTGCCTCCGGTGTAAAAGATTGCAGCAAGACCATCGTGGCGTTGCGGAGGAAGTTCGACTGGAGCGGTCGATACGAGTGCTTCATATGCAACACAGCCTTCTGGCGCATCATCGCCTGGACCAGTCCACACCAATGTGTGAAGAGAGTCCACACGCTGAAGAAGGGCGCGGCCTGTATCGAGATAGTTGTCGTCAACGAAGAGCACCTTGACCTCTGAGTCGCCACAGATAAACGCGAGTTCTTCCTCGGCTAGGCGATAGTTCAGGTCATTCATCACCATTCCGGCACCTGGGATTGCGAACCACAACTCAAAATGTCGGCTGCTGTTCAGCATGAGAGCACCAACGCGGTCACCAATCTCGAGATCAAGGCCGAGCAAACCTGACGACAAACCGTTGACCCGCTCGGCAACCTCGGACCACGTCCGACGCTCACCGGTGCCACGATCGACGGTTGCGACTTTGTTTGCATATTGCGCGGCAGGCCGTTGCAAGGTCCACGCAAGTGTTGGTTCTGCGCCCATCATGATCTCCTAATTAATGAAGTAGTCGACGAAATTTCTCATCCTCACGCTAGTGATCGCGCAACCGCGTATATCGATCGGGCTAGCCACCCTCTGCTGCCAGACAGATTGCGTGGCTGCACTACGTTGTGCTCGTGGAAGGAGCTCCTCAATGACCGAATCTCTGGCCCAACAACGCCTCGATGCGTTTGCACGGATCACCGCCGCGGGTGAACCTTATGAGTTGGTTGACCGAGTCGATATTCGCGGTCCGGTGCGAACGTTTGTGAATGCCCCGGCATCACTCCGACAGGTGTACGAAGAGGCTGTAAGCGATGTTGAATTCCTCGTCGCCGACGACCAGCGCTGGACCTTTGCTGAGTTCTGGAATGACGCAGCACGAATTGGTCACCTACTAGTTCACGAGCTTGGTGTGCAAAAAGGTGACCGAGTCGCAATCTCGATGCGTAACTACCCCGAATGGATGATGGCGTTCACTGCAGCAACATCGGTGGGAGCGATCGCCGTTGCCATGAACTCTCTTTGGAATGCCGATGAGATGGCGTACGGCCTCACCGACTCGGGTGCAAAAGTGATTTTTGCGGATGCTGAGCGCCTTGCGTTGCTGGAATCGATGAGCGATGCGATTGACGGATTGCAGATCGTCGCTGTTCGTCACTCCGGTACTTCTGCCTCGCAGGTTGATCTTGCTGCTCGTATGGCGGCTATCGGGGCGGTCGACATGCCACAGGTTGATATCGCACCGACTGATCCCGCTCTCATCCTGTACACGTCTGGGTCAACGGGTCACCCGAAAGGTGTGCTGTCGAACCACCACAATGTGATCGTTGCTCTCATGGCGTGGGAGGTCGAATATGGCGCCCTCACTGAACGCCCAGGCAACGTAGTTGCCCCCGAAGAAGGTTCGGGTTTGGTGCCAGCAACCCTGCTCGGCATTCCACTGTTTCACGTGCTTGGCTTGCACGCCGTGTTTTTAGGGAGTTTCCGCGGTCAACGCAAATTGGTGACCATGTATAAGTGGGATGCATCGGTTGCCGCTGAACTCATCGAACGCGAGCGAATCATCACGTTTACTGGGCCGCCAGCGGTAAGTGGTGATCTTGTGCGGGTAGCGCAGTTAGAGGGAAGGGATCTCTCGTCATTGCTGACGGTCGGTGGCGGTGGTGCTGCCCGGCCACCAGAACAAGTGGGCCAGATCGACCGGTCATTTGAAAAGGCACTTCCCAATACCGGTTGGGGAATGACTGAAACGAACGCCATTGGAACATTGATTATTGGAGCTGAATATTCCGAACGGCCGTTGAGTTCTGGACCGGCGTTGTGCGTGATCGACCTTCGGGTTGTTGGCGAGGACGGGTCAGTGCTTGATGCTGGTGAACGCGGCGAACTGCAAGTTCGTGGCCCATCGATGTTCCGGGAGTATTGGAATAAGCCAGAGGCAACAGCAGATTCATTTGCTGAGGGTGGTTGGTTTAAGACCGGAGATGTCGCGTATCTCGATACCGACGGTCACCTGTTCATCGTCGATCGAATCAAAGATCTCATCATTCGTGGTGGAGAAAACATTGGATGCGGTGGGGTTGAGGCAGCCCTGTCATCTCACCCTTGCGTGATCGAAGCGACGGTGTACTCAGTGCCAGATGAGCGACTCGGCGAAGAGGTCGGCACGACGATGTATGTCACCAACGACTTCGATGAAGAGGAACTTCGCGCGTATCTGGTGAATCACCTCGCGAAGTACGAGATTCCTCGTTATATGAAAACGATGGCCGAGCCTCTTCCAAGAACTGGGTCGGGCAAGCTGTTGAAGCGTGAGCTCCGTCTGCAGGCGATCACCGAACTTGGTCTCGACTAGTACGTTCCAATCGTTACGTCGTTGATCTACCGCAGCAGTTGAAGGGCGTCAAATTCGAGTTCTGCCATTCGACGAGCACTTGCGGACATAACAATTGAAACAAACGACCCGTCAAGATGTGATCGGGACTGGCCTGCCATACCGAGACCCCATCTCACAGTGAGCAACACACGCCACCAGTGGAAACGATCATCATCCCATTCGCCGCCGCGTTCGAGGTACGCAGTGCGAAGATCGTTTATTGTTCCGAATCCCCCAATGGGTAGGTGGTCTTCTCGAAAGCGCCACATTCGCTGGGTTGTCCATGCAAGGTCTTCCATGCGATCACCGATCCGACTTCCTTCCCAATCGAGGATCGCTCGAAGACCATCTTGACCAACAATGATGTTGCCGTTTCTCACATCGCTATGGACGATGGTCGACCATGCTGGTTCGATGGGTGCGTTTCGCTCAAGCCAACGTGCGCAAAACGAAAATGCTGGTGATGGTGTCAGCAACTCAGATAAACCCTCATCGACTTGTGACAGTGCATGGGCGATCGGGCCGAGACCAGAATCTGGAAGCAATGTTCGTGGCGCATTTGATTCGGGGATCGAATGAAGATCTGCGAGCGCTGTACCAATCTGTCGGGTGATAAGCGAACCAAGGTTGTCGTGCTGTTCGATGAGCCGCAGCACACGTCGCGGAACCGTTTCACCCTCGACAGCGATCGAAATAAAAAACGGTCCGCCGAGCACAGACTCATCGGTGCAGACGTGATGGATATGCGGGACGGGAACACCAGCGGACTCTGCAAGTTGCCGCACCGATGCTTCATCGGCAACATTGAGTAGTTGTATCGAGGCTGTCGGAATCATGGTGAGCGCGTAGCGCGTTGTCCCTGATGCTGTTGTTGCACTTAACAACGCGTTAAATCTTCGAGCACCCGCAGAGACAGCATTGAGATCAGTGACCGTGATGTCGGTCTGTTCTTGTGCGCTGAGCCACGTTGATAGTCGAACTGACGGGTCGTCAGCGGAGATGTTCTCGCTCATTCACCGTCCCAATCGTCATAGCCAGGCTTGGCAATGGAGAGGTCTCCTCGAACAATCTCAACAAGAAGAGAGCGCACCCGATCATGCTCCTCGTTACTGTCGGCAGCACCATCTCGAAGCACAGTCGCAACTGCAGCAGAAAGATCACCTGAGCCGCGGACTGCGTCGCCCCCAATTTCCCGCAGGAGGTCCAACTCGCGAGAGCGGACCTCAGGTCCAAACTCAAGTTCTCGAGCAACAATTGATGCAATGTTTGCCGCAACGCGTGCTTGATGCTGAGCAGGTCCAGTTGTGGCTGGCACGACGTCGGTGTTCAAGGTGTCGGCAACTGTTCGAAGGAGTTCAGCAGCAGATGGTGGCTGATGCATATCAGCCCCGAACGCTGGCGACGCCCTTCGGGGCCTGCTGGTTCATATAACCGAACATGTAGCCAGCGACCCTTCGCATTTGGATCTCCTCGGCTCCTTCGGTAATTCGGTAGCGACGGTGATGGCGGTAGATGTGCTCAAAGGGTTTGTGCCGGCTATAGCCGATTCCGCCATGTACCTGCATTGCGCGGTCTGCTGATTCACAACACAAGCGATTCGCCCAGTAGTTACACATCGAAACCTTGTCGGACTGGCTAAATGCTCCGTGCTCGTCCATGAGCCAGGCGGTTTTATGGATGAGTGCCCGCAGCATTTCGCACTGGGTTTGAAGTTCAACAAGGGGGAACTGAATGGCCTGATTTGTTGAGAGTGCTTTGCCGAATGGCTTGCGCTCGCGGGCGTATTTCACCGACTCATCGATGCAAAATTGGGCGGCTCCGAGGCTTGATGCAGCCTGTCGAATTCGATTCTCATTGAAGAAGTGCTGAACCACTTGAAGACCTTTGCCTTCGCCACCAAAAATCGCGGAGTTCGGAACCCGAACATCGGTGAGTCGAATGTGTGCATGGTCGGTTGGCATGTTGAAGGTCCACAGATACTCAAGGATCTCGAACCCAGGCGACGTTGTTGGCACTAAGAATGCAGTGATGCCATCACCGTCTCCTGCTGACCCGCTTGTCCGGGCGAAGATGAGGTCACAATCGGCTTTGTGAATGCCAGTGTTCCAGGTTTTTTCGCCGTTGATGACCCATTCGTCGCCGTCACGAACAGCATGGGTTTCCATGTGGGTGGCATCGGAGCCGTGTTCTGGTTCAGTGATGCCGAAGGCAAAACCGCGTCGGCCTTCGGCGAGATCGTCAACCCAATCGGCTTTTTGTTGATCGGTTCCGTAATTGATCATCAACAGCAGCCCGACGTTGTTACCAACGATCGAGTGTTCGTTTTGGAGATCGTTGTGGAGCCCGAGGCCTCGCCGCGCAAGGTGCTCTCGAATGACGGCCATCCCGTAGATCGTTCCTTCACTACCCCCGTATTCAGCAGGGAACGGGTACCGGTAGAAGCCGGCTGCGTCAGCCATTCGTTTTGTGTGGTGTAAGAGGTCTTCCCATTCGTCGTTGGGTAGACCGCCACGTTCCCAATCAGTGCGCGCATCTTCTCGTCGGTGGTCGAAGAATCGGATGTTGTCATTCGACTCTTCAAGCGGCTTGATTTCAGCCTCGATGAACTCATCGAGTTGAGCAAGGAGTTGTTGTAACTCCTCAGGGATTTCGTGTGGAATTGGTGGATTCACTGCAATCGCCTCCTTGTGCCGAACGTACCCGAGTGGCAGTCAAAAGAACGGCTCGGGGCGAAGGTGTGGTCAGGGTGTTGCAGACAGGTCGATGATCGCTTCGTGTTCGATCGATGTCACAATCTCATCGCCGTGCATGAAGTGCATATCGACAACGGCACGTTCACCATGAGCGAAGAACCGGTCAATGACACGCGGAACAATCGTGACTGCGCTGCCGACAGCGACCGCTCGATGATGACGAATAATTGATCTCGTATGGACCCAACTTCCTCGGGCCAGTTGTTCGTGCATGATGTGATTAGCGAGATCGGGCCACACCGCCGGATGCACGATTCCTGCTGACAAACAGACGTCGAGGTCATCTCCAGCAGGGAGGGCGTAGTCGGCCCCATAAGGAGTGTCGAGGGTGATTGTCACCGGTGAGAGATCCTCGCCAGCACGAAGCGATGGTGCGCCCCCCGCATCGAGTGTCGGCTGAAGGACAGCACGGGGTTGTGGTGAGCCAGTGTGCGCCTCGATAAGGGTGGTGCCATCTGAAATTCGCGCACTCACCTCGACGAGATCATGATCGAACACCGGTTGCTTAAATCGGACTTCGCCACCGCCATGGTCAACCCACGACATCCCGTGAGAGGCAAGTGGAAGATGACAGAGGTAGGCGTAGACGGTGACGCCTGCAACCAACGCTCCCGGGAACCCGGCGGCCCGGCCCCCATCATCGGTGTGAATTGGGTTTCGGGCATGGATCGGAAGGTTCGTTGCCGTGATTGACCATGGCGAGAATTCAGACGCGTCCATATGACAGTTTGACACGGGATTCGTCGTGGCATGATGTCGCCGTGAAGATCATTGATCTCGACGCAGCAGAGCTCTCGTCAGCCATTCATCACCGGTCGGTTTCTTGCCGTGAGGTGATGACGGCCTATCTCGACCGAATCGACGAACGAAATGGTGCCCTGAATGCAATTGTGTCTCTCCGTGACCGCGATGAATTACTGACCGAAGCTCGTAAATGTGATGACGAGTTGTCGCGGGGCACTTCTCGCGGCTGGATGCATGGGTTTCCACATGCGGTGAAAGACCTCGCCGAAACGAAGGGATTGTTGACAACGAAGGGGTCACCAATCTTGGCGAACAACGTGCCTGATCACGATGCGCTGCAGGTCGCCCGAATAAGAGAAGCGGGCGCGATCATTATTGGCAAGACGAACGTCCCTGAGTTTGGTCTTGGTTCGAACACGTTTAACCCGGTGTTTGGTTCGACTGCGAATCCATACGACGTCACCAAAGTCGCTGGTGGTAGCAGTGGTGGTGCTGCAGTTGCGTTAGCGACTCGCATGGTTCCGGTCGCTGATGGCAGCGACTTTATGGGGTCGTTGCGTAACCCGGCGGGCTGGTGCAATGTTGTTGGCTACCGCCCGAGTTTTGGCCGTGTGCCTGCTTACCCAAGCACCGATTCTTATTCGACGTTGTGTGCAACGGAAGGTCCGATGGGTCGCAAAGTGATTGACGTCGCGATGTTGTTGGGCACTCAAGCGGGTTGGGACTCTCGGGTTCCGACGTCGCTCCCAGGATCGCTGACGGAGTTCAGTTCGTTTGCGTCATGTGCCTCTCATCTCGCAGGAACGATGAACGGAGCTCGTATCGGCTGGTTGGGTGACCTTGGTGGACACCTTCCGACTGAAGCTGGCATGTTGGAGATTTGCGAGAGTGCCCTTCGGCGCATGACTGCGGATGGCGCAGAGATTGAAACTGTTGACCTCAATGTTGACCTTGACGCACTGTGGCTCTCGTGGCTTCACAACCGACACGCCTATAACGCCGCGACTTACGGACCATTGCTGAGCCGCGATTCGTTGGCCGAGCAACTCAAGCCAGAAGTTCGATGGGAAGCAGAGTCAGGAATGGTGTTGTCGGCCCTCGACCTGAAGCGTGCTGCAACAGTTCGAACCTCGTTTTACGAACGGATCAGCTCGATGTTCCGGTCGGGGGGAGGAACGTTCGATCTATTGGCACTACCAACTGCGCAGGTTTGGCCATTCGATATTGAAATGCGTTGGCCTCATGAGGTGGCCGGTCGCGCAATGGACACCTACCACCGGTGGATGGAATGCACCATCTACGCCACCTATGCAGGGCTACCAGCAATTTCAATGCCTGCAGGTTTTTCTCCTTGTGGCCGTCCCGCTGGTATCCAGCTCATTGGATCGCCCCTCAATGATGTCAGTGTGTTGCGGTATGCAGCCGCCTACGAGCGACTCATCGAAGACCTCAACGTCGGCGAGGCGTAGCGCTGCTCAATCGCTGATTCGAGAGAACGACGGCGGTCGCTTTTCGATGAATGACTGCACACCCTCCGCGAAGTCAGGCCGGCCGAAGCTTTCGACCATGAGTTGAGCCGCCTCAGCCTCAGCGGCTCCCATTCCGACATGAAGGTGCGAATACACCTGCTGCTTCATGATGGCCATTGATGTAGGCGAGCACTTCTCGGCGAGTTCAGTGATGTAGTTGCGGCACCAAGGGAGCAACTCATCTGGATCATCGACCAGGTGGTTAAGAAGCCCAAGATCTTTCGCCTCGGCTCCATTAACCCGTCGCGACGACATGAGGAGGTCTAAGGCGACAGAAGGTCCAACAAGTTTCGGAAGCAGCCATCCCAGTCCCCATTCGGCGATGAGTCCTCGTTGGGCAAATGCAGTGAGGAAGAGTGATTTCTCGGTTCCGACGCGCAGGTCGCAGCACAGGCTAAAGGGGAATGCCATGCCGGCGACTGCGCCGTTGATCGCAGCAATGATCGGCTTAGGGGTGGTCATCAGAAATGGGAAGCGACCATCGAAATCATCGTTTGAGCCTGCAGCTGCTTCTCCTTCAGCGACCGCTGCACCGGCATCATTGCTCGATTCATTTCCCGACGAAATATTTGACAGAAGCTTCATGTCCGCACCAGCACAGAATGCTCGTCCAGCGCCAGTGATGATGATGCCGACAACTGCGGGATCCGCGCTTGCTTTCGCTACAGCATCGCGAATCTCATGATCCATCCGGTTTGTCCAAGCATTCATTGCCTCGGGACGGTTTAACGTGATCGTTGCTACCGGATCATCAACTTCGTAAAGAATTGTTTCGTACATGTTCTGCTCCTCACGACGGGAACGAAAGAGCGCCCCCGCTCAACGCAAGTCTCGTCGAACGGGGGCGCTGTGAACGCATTGGGTGAGATCAGATGATCGTCACGCGACGGCGTGCGGCGAGGAGTGCCCCGCCAAGGCCGGCAAGTCCCAAGCCGAGGAATGTAAGGGAGAGTTCCATTCCTGTGGCTGGCAATGCGCTGTGGTTGGTGTCGTCAGCGGCAACGTTGATGTCGGATGCTGCTTCGGCAAGCGGGGCTTCTTCAACGATGGCGGTGACTTCGACGTTGTTGGTCGTGGCAACAGTGTTGTCCTTCGCCTCGGTGACCTGAGGCGTCTCATTCGATACTTTGATTGCCGGCTCGCTCCCTCCCTCGGGAGCGTCATCAACAGCTGTCTCCTCAACCTCAAGCACCTCGGTGGCATCTTCGGTGTCAGGAGTTGGGACAATGATCTCGGTGACTGACTCCTTGACGATTGGCTCATCAATGGGTTCCTCTTCGATGATCTTCTCCTTGCGGGCTTCCTCTGCGATGTCCTCGTCGGCTGGCGCATCATCTCCGATGACTTCGTCTTCTTCGGCAACAGCATCACGCTCACAGACGTGAGAGAGAACGAACTTCACCTTGGTGCTGAAAGGAGCGACCATTGCGCTCGAACCAACTGCAGCGAGATCGCTGAGTGAAGATCCGGGTGGAACAGCGACGAAGACATTGTCGGTCTGCCCGCCATTGGTGACGATGTCGTCACGGGTAATGAGTGTTGCTGATCCTCCAATGTTGAGGTTCATCGACCTGATGTCGTACTGACCATTGTTTGGTGTGACGACGAAGTGCCACCAGGCGGCGTCGCTGGGGCAGTCGTTGTTGACTTCGGCCTGGTCATTGTGGAGGCTGACGGGAGCAGGTCCGAGTTCGATGGTTGTGTCGTTGCCTCGGCCGTTGCCACCAGGGGCGGCTTGAGCGGCCTGGGATCCGAAGAGAGAGAAGAGTGCAACCGATGCGATTGCTGTGGTGGTGAGTGACTTGCGTGCGTTCATGTCATTCAAGAGCGCACTGCAACAACTTTCTGACAGT
>Ga0222718_10003796_pt1 | contig 12822 bp, 10 predicted proteins | sample C33_27DmetaG_FD_165045 | JGI IMG/M metagenome (GOLD analysis project Ga0222718, IMG submission 165045) | Estuarine water microbial communities from San Francisco Bay, California, United States - C33_27D | ecosystem: Environmental > Aquatic > Marine > Unclassified | place: USA: California... | reverse complement strand
ATCACGTTTAGACTTTCGGCAGTGGTCAGGTAGAGCCTCACCAAGGACGAAGGATCTTGTTGCGCCATTTCGAGAAAGCGGGCGTCAAAGTCACCTTCGCGGTTGTTTGCCAGCCGCACGGCCCAAGCGCGCACATGCTCATTGGTGTCATGGGTGGCTTCGAGCATGCTTTCGGTAGTGAGGCCACCAATCACATGGAGCGTCCATAGTGCCTGGAGTCGGGTGTTTGGCTTTTGAGCTGCTGTCAGCCAGGCGCGCAGAGCTGAGATCGTCTCTTTGCGGAGTGTTCCGGCGACGGCCCGTTCATGGAGTAGTCTTCGAGCTTGCCGTCCAAACCAGGCGTTCTTGTGGTGGTGGTAGTTTAGGAGTTCGTGGTCTGACGCCTTGGAGAGATCGCCTTGCCAGGTCTTGCCCTGTCCGTAGGTGATCTTGTAGATGCGGCCACTGCTACGGTGGACGCCGTCATTATCGTGGCATTCCCCGTCATCGGTCCAGTCTGACAGATAGACGGCGCCGTCCGGTCCATACATGATCGAGACCCCGCGAAACCACGATTGGTTGGCACGCATGAAGTCGCCTTCATAGGTGCCGACGAACGACCCGCCGCGACGTGTCAGTTTGTCCATGTTGATACGTCGCCCATGGGTGTTGGCCATGAACATCATTCCACGATACTTGTCTGGCCATTGATCACCTAAATAAATCATGGCCCCGCAATGAGAGTGACCTCCGCCTAACGTATTCGCAGAATCTCGTCCTACAGCTCCTTTGTTCCATTCCCGTTTCCAGTTACCCGAGCCCGCGTAGTGCGGAACGTCGGCGGACATGGTTAGCCTCTCGTAAACATAGGGTGTGCTCGTGGTCGGATGCATACGTTCGAGGAATGCGCCGGGAATGACATGCCAGAGGTGGCCGTTCACATTGCCGGACATGAAGAGTTCGCCTTGCTCATCCCAATCGAGTCCCCAGGGATTTGTCGTGCCTCGAACGACGTGTTCTAAGATTTTTGTCTGTGGGTGATAGCGCCAGATGCCACAGTTGATATTTAGCCAGTCATCCTTGGGCGTATCTGGCACGCCGACCTTGGACCACTGGAGAACGCCGTGCCGACCGTAGAGCCATCCGTCTGGACCCCACTGCAATCCATTCACCATGTTGTGTTTCGCTTTCTTGTTGAAGCCTGTTAGGATGATTTCAGGAGGCCCATCGGGAATATCATCTTGATTGCGATCGGGTATAAAGATGATGTTCGGTGCGTCTGCAATCCACACACCACCGAAGCCGAGGGCTAGGCCAGCGAAGTGCTTACCTTGATCGTAGAACACAGTGCGTTCGTCATGGCGACCATCGTGATCGGTGTCTTCAAAAATGAGAATGCGATCTTCGCCGCGATCCTCCCATTCTTTGTAAGCATAGCTTTCGATGACCCAGAGTCGACCGCGATCATCCAGAGTCATGTCGATGGGTTGCCTCAAGGCGGGCTCATGGGCGAAGAGAGTCGCTCCAAAACCCTCTGGAAGGGACATCTGATAGAGTGCCTCGATAGGAGACGGAGGTTCCTCGCCAGCGCGCTGGCTATTGCGTGGCTGGTAATCGTCTGCCCAAGCACCAGCGCAGAGGCTAAAGGCCAGCAGGATAGCGAAGAGGGTGCGCATCAATTTCCCTCATGAGTAGTCGTGTCAATGAGCGGTGAGCGCTGGGCAGCTTCTTGATCGAGCTGCAAAAGTCCCAGTGGATTGTCTCCTACTAGCCGCAGTCGATCGATCATGTCTTGCACTGCCTTCTCCTCCTCCACTTGCTCATCGAGGAACCAGTTCAGCAAATTCTTGCTCTCGTGATCCCGATGCGTCTCGGCCATATTGTAGAGTTGATGAATGCTAGTCGTGACCTGCTCTTCCTGATTTAGGCTTGTTTCAAAAACCTCAAGCGGGCTGCTGAAATCTGCCCGTGGCGTGCTGATCGCGGCAAGCTCCACCTTGGCTCCGCGATCGATTAGGAAATGATAGAATTTCATCGCATGGGTTGTTTCCTCTTGGCTCTGAGCTAGCATCCACTGGGCAAAGCCGCCATAAGGCGTGTTTTCAAACCAAGCGGACATGGCGAGGTAATTATAGGATGCCGTCATCTCATTGTTGATCTGGGCGTTCAAGAGGGAATGAAGTTCTGGGGCAACCTTACTCATAATGAGATTACTATCCGGGAAATTTTACGATTCTCAAGGCCCCTTGGCTATCTTCTTAGACCTCGAATCATCGTGGTCTATCGCCTTGAGTTTTACTCCTAACTTGCAGCCTGCCCGAGGTTGATCGGCTGGACTCAAAAGGTACGGCTGCTGTCTGTTGCTCGGACGGATTGCTGCAACTCATACTGAAAGCCAGGTGCTGCTGGACAAGGGCGCTGACGTGAAGCAGCATTCTGGCATCTCTCCCAAGCCTTATATTCAATCATCAAGCCATACCGTGCCCTTTCGATGGTCTTCATTCGAACTCTATCACTAATTGAAAGGAGTGGGCGCAGCGACGGTGCAGAACCTATGGGAAACCACGTCTGGGACGGCGCTCAGCCCTCCAGAATGGAATGTCCGTTGTGCTCAAATTTCTGGAACTTTGTCACCGTGCGCGGTTTTGCCGTTTTCGCGTGGTGCTTGGCACTTATGGTGTCTTGTTCAGACATGAAGGTCGACGTCCCTCCTCTGAGAAAGGAGTCCGACCGAAATACTGATTCTTTTACCCTGATCGTTCTGCCTGACACCCAAGGCTACGCTGATGTTAGGCACAAAGAGACTCAGAAGCACTGGCCAGAGATTGGAGATCAGCGATCCTGCTTTTTTAAACAGACCGAATGGATCAAGGAGAATAAGCAGACGAGGAACATTGCGATGGCGATCCATGTGGGAGATATTACCCAGACCGACCACGACGAAGAATGGAAGATCGCCGACACAGCTTTCAAGACGATTGATCAGCAGGTGCCCTACTTGTTGTGCTCAGGAAATCATGACATGGGCTATTCACCACGAGACCGTAAGACAAGCCATTCGCGTGCGAGCCGTTTTAGCTCCTACTTCACACCGTCGCGCTTCACAAAGAATCCGTTTTATGACTCGCATTTCGGCAGCAATCGGAACCTACATTTTCGAGAAGCTGGGAGGATTGAAAACTACTATCTCTTTCTAAAAGCGGGAGGAATGAAGTTCCTCATCCTCAGTCTGGAGTTCAAACCTCGAGACGAAACTCTTGCCTGGGCAAATCAGGTTGTTGAGCAGTATTCTGACCACCGGACCATCGTTGTTACCCACGCCTTTTTAATGGGTAAAGAAGGTGAACGAACAGGTGTTGATGACTATCCGGTGAAAGGGAATTCAGGGGAATCCATCTGGAAGAAATTTGTTAGTCTTCATGAGAACATTTTCCTGGTTCTTTCAGGGCATGCCATGGAGGGACTGTTGACTAGTCAAGGAAAGCATGGAAATATTGTTCACCAAGTTCAGGCCGATTATTGGTATTGGGATGTACCTGAGATCAAGGCGGGTAGTGGCTTCTTGCGGATCCTTACTTTCCGCCCTGACGAGAACAGCATTGATATTCAGACCTATTCCCCGGTGACGGATACATTCCTCACTCGTCCAAAAAGTGCCTTCTCGTTGGACTATCAGATGCAGAGCGATAAGGATTAGAGTGCTTGGCTATGAGCACCCCCGCGCCTTTGATGTATTCTTAGATTGTGGTGACCTTTCAGTTTGTGACACGGGCAAGAGGCTCGAGCTAAAATACGGTAATGCCAACGACGTCTATGGGGTCGATTTGGCTTTCTCTTCACGGATAACGTCTCGGATAAGTTTTTCCAATGTATCCAAGGCTCCACGGTGATCGGACTTTTCATTTCGACCTTTGAAAGAGTCGGCTTTTACTAGGGCGAGACGATCGACCACCACCAACTGCGGATAGACGCCCTTAAAGGCTGTGATAATCGCCGATTGATTGAGCAAGCCTTTGAGGCTGGGATCATAGACAGGAAACTCAATTTTCTTCAACTTCACATAATCGCGAACGGCTTTGTCGGAATCGCCAAGACTGATATAAACCACTTCAACATGAGGCGAACGTTTGCGCATCTTTCGATAAGCGTTAGAAAGTTCGCCGATGAACTTGTCTTCATCGTGCTCTTTGGTGAAGTAGTAGGCGACGTATTGAAGTTTCTGCACGTCTTCCGGTTCATAGGGGACCCAGTCGCCATCTTTGTTCAGGAGACGAAGGGAGTCTTTTAGAACGCTGATTCCTGGGTCTGCGTAGTGGAAGTCTAGCCAGCCTTGCCGGATGAATTCAGCCTCTTTGGTCAGACGTTCTTGCTCGGCTTTGGCAAATTCCTGATCGTCAGGATGCAGGCTTTCGAGTGGGACTGCTCTCGGTCCGTAGGGCTGTAGCAATACTTTGCCGGAATCATCAGTGCCCAAGACGATGGCTTTCATCTTGGAACCTGATTTGCTGCGAAACTCATGCACAGACGGTTTCGGCTTTTCATCTCCGGAGCTGATGAGAATGGTGGCAAAGACGGTAATAACTGAGATCCAGCGAGCCTTCATGGGGAAGAGTCTACGTCGTTTCTTGCAGCAGACAAGCACACGAAGTAGGCTCAAAGCCATGTGCAGGTGCTTCTGTGTTTTCTTCTTTCTCCTCCTGGGGATTCCGGACACGAGGGCGGCCGACAATGGGTTACCGGAAGCTTTGAATGACCGGCAGTGGGCGGCCTTAGAGAAGAGTGTGGATCGGGGGCTTCATTGGTTGGCCAAGCAGCAGAGGAATGACGGTAGTTTTGAGGGCGATGAGGTTGGGCAGCCGGCGATCACTTCATTTGCGGTCATGGCTTACCTCTCTCGAGGCCATCGGCCCGGCGTTGGGCCCTATGGCAAGGCTATCGAAAGCGGGATCGACTTTGTGTTAGCCACGCAGCGGGCGAATGGGCTCTTTACGTATGAGGATGCGGTCGGGCCTTACAAGAAGGGTAAGCCTTCGCATACCGCAACTTACAATCACGCGATTGCGGGTCTGATGTTAGGCGAGGTTTATGGGCTTTGTGACGGTGCCCGTTCGGCCCGGATTCGACAGGCGATTGAGCTAGGATTGAATCTTACTTGGAAGCTGCAGTTTGCGAGGAAAGACCGGGCCGAGGATCGTGGTGGTTGGCGTTATCTTTGCGATCGTGATGATGTGGACTCTGATCTTTCTGTGAGCGGTTGGCATCTCATGTTCCTTCGCTCGGCGAAGAACGCGGAGTTTGATGTGCCGCGAGAATTTATCGATGCGGCGACGGGTGACATCAAATGGTGCTACATTGCTCATCGCGATGGTATCTTCACCTATTCGCCAGGGGATCATAGAGATGCCAATGAGGCGATGACAGGGATTGGGGCGCTTTCGTTAGCTTTGGGTGGACTTTACAAGGATAGACGCGTGGTGGAGGCCGGAGACTGGTTGCTGGACCATCCATTGGATCACAACTTCTATCGTAGTACGGAACGCTACTATTATACAGCTTACTACTGCACCCAGGCGATGGTGCAGTTGGGTGGCAAGTATTGGAAGGCTTTCTATCCTGTGGTTGTGGCGGAAGTGCTGGATCATCAGGACAGCGATGGCAACTGGCGAATCCCTTCACGAGCCAAGGAGGATAAGCTCGGGGAAGTCTATTTTACATCGTTGGCGATCTTGACGCTGACACCGCCGTATCAGTTGCTACCAATCTATCAACGTTAACGGGTTATGAAGCTCGTTCTTGCTATTTTTGCCGTGGTGGTCCTCGCGATAGGGACCTTGAGTTGGGTGTTTCAGAGTGGTCTTACCAGGTTTGATCAGGAGATTGTTCGCCAGCAAGAGTATGCTGGGCTGAACAAGCCGATCAATGAAGAGCGGCGCGATGTCGATAGGTTTCAGCGGACGGCGAAACCACGAGTAGTGCGCTCCCTTACCCAAATGGCGACGCGTGAGGTTTTGCCACCGATCGAAGTCGACCTTCCAGAGTCGGCTGTTGTCGTGGAGCCTAGCGATGCTCACGCCGATGGAAGGCTCAAACTAATGACCGATATGCCAGAGGCCATGTTCGAGGGTACGAAGGTGCCTCTTAAGTTGCCGAATCTTGAACCGCTTGAAATGAAACAGAAGCTACTCGTAGTGCCGTCTGACCTAACTAATCTAGCGATAGATAAGTCGGTAACTGCTAGTGACGCCCTTCCAGTGATTGGCGACCTTGAGTATGTTACTGATGGTGACAAGGATGCCGCCGACGGGAGCTATATCGAGCTCGGGCCTCAGATCCAGTGGGTGCAGATTGACCTTGAGAAGCCTCGAGAGTTGCATGCGGTGTGGGTCTGGCATTTCCACAGAAACCCTCGAGCCTATATAGATGTGGTGGTGCAGGTTTCCAATGATGAGACGTTTACTTCTGACCAGACGGTCACGATTTACAATGCTGATCACGACAACTCATTGGGATTGGGGAAGGGTAGGGACAAAGCCTACGTGGAGACGAACAGAGGGCGTGTGATGGCCGCAGGGCCAACGGTGGCTCGGTATGTGCGGCTCTACAGCAATGGAAATTCATCCAATGAGATGAACCACTACATCGAGGTTGAGGTTTGGGGGCGATCCGCCAGGCACTAGAGGATCACGAACGGCAGCATGTAAGCATCTGTAGAATTAAAACACACTCCGAGGGCGTTGCCATGAGATGTCGGGATGTCCCGATTGTTTATGCTTGAGAATGGGGAATCGAAGCGCACCCCCGTTAGGATGACGCATTCTGGTCTTTCTGGCGAGCTTGTCTAGCTTGCAATGGCTACGGAAAATATTGACAAGAGTCTTCAGCCTCTTTACGGAGGCGGGATGCTTGCAGTGCAAGATCGAAAGGAGGAGTTGGCTTACCTAGAATACCGTCTCAAGACGCAGGCTCTACGAGAGAACCGTGCAACGGATGAACTTATTCGTGAAGCTTTGGCCGCGTATCTGGACAATCCGAGTTCAGCTTCGGCAGCGAAAGCGTCCTTTCGCCGTTTGATCAGCAATCCGCCGTTGAGTAACTCCATCGCTGAGGTTGCAGCTTGTTTGAGTGAGGAATACTATGCGCGGCGTGTGATCCAGTTCTAAGACCTCGCTTGCCTTCTATTTATTCAAATTCCTGTGAGTATACGCTGCTCTATCCACCGTTCCACCTTCCCATCATTGCTCCTACTCTTCCTGGTGCTCGGTGGCCTTCTGTTAGGCGAGGCGTCTGCTTTCAGAGTGGTGATCGATCCTGGGCATGGCGGTCATGATAGCGGCGCGCAGAATGGCTCTGTATTGGAGAAGCATCTGGCCCTGGATGTCTCGCGGCGCCTTGCTCGATATCTAAATCGACGCGGTATCAAGACGACGTATACCCGAGAAACCGGCTTCGTTTCCCTGAACGGTCGGGTTGCTATCGCCAATCGATACAGGGACGCCATCTTCGTCAGCATCCATTTCAACTCGGCTTCGAATCGGGGAGCGACTGGGATTGAGACTTTCTATTACACACCTCAGAGCGAACTCCTGGCGCATCTCGTGCAAACGAACGTCATTCACAAGACGCGGCGGGTAAATCGTGGGGTGAAACATCGTGGCTTCCGGGTCATTCGCGGTCCCCGCGGCCCGTCGATTCTCGTGGAAGGCGGTTTCTTGTCGAATAGCCGGGAGTGCCGTCGCTGCATTGACAAGGTCCACCGGCAGAAGTTGGCGGAGGCCATTGGGCATGCAATCGTCCGTTTCCGTAAGGTACGCTAGCGCTTCGGGAAGACCGGAACCTACCAGTCAACCGCACTGCAACGCGGCGATCGACTTGCGTTTCTGTGAAATGAGCTTCACACTGGCTCGATGAAGCAGAACGCCTACGTCATGATTGGTATGGCAGCGCTCCCTTGGTTTTTTGTGAGCTGCAGCTCCACCGATGTGATCCAAGATCGCCCGATTCAATACCTTGAAGGCATTGCTCCTGCAATGGGCAACCAACCATATAATCCGATCGAAGCGGAGGCTTATTGGGATGGTGATGGAGTGGAGGGTTCTCCCAAGATCGTCATCGATTTGAGTGATCAGAAGGCTTATTTTTACAAGTCCGAGGTGCTCGTTGGCGTCACTCCAATCTCAACTGGGGATGCGACCCACAAAACGCCCACAGGAAATTTCAAGGTGACTGAGAAAGACATCGATCACCGTTCGAGCCGATATGGGGATTACGTGGACGATTATGGTAATGTGGTCGTGAAGGATGTTGATAACCAGAAAGACAAGCGGCCTTCAGGAACGAAGTATCTTGGAGCAGACATGGGCTACTTCCTCCGATTCAACCGAGCTATCGGCATGCATCGTGGCTTTTTGCCTGGTTATCCTGCTTCGCATGGCTGTGTGCGGCAGCCGGAGCACATGGCAAAAAAATACTTCGAGAACTCGAAGCTTGGCACTCCGGTCATCGTGGTCCCTTAAGTAGCGGCGGCTGGTGAAGCTTCGGGATCTGATTACTGACGAAGAGCGCTGGGAGATCGAACCGAGCGACTTACGTGCTCTCTTGGATCACCGTGATGAGGCACCGTTCCTTCTCATTGATTGTCGCGAGTCGGATGAGCACGCTGATTGGCGGATAGGCGGTGACATTTTGATGCCACTGTCAAACTTTCCCTCTGAGGTGGCTACCCATTTGGACAATGAGACGCTTCCGCTTATCGTCTATTGCCACCACGGCATACGGTCTCTCCAGGCCACCCAGTATTTACGGGTGCAGGGACACGCTAAGACTTTCTCCCTGCGAGGCGGAATCGATGCCTGGGATCGGAACACGCAGAGGTAACGGAGAGCGGGCCTATTGGATTTTCTCGAGTTGGGCTAAGGCATTCTCCGAAGCTGCGCTGGTGAAATAAGGACGAGAGATCTCGTCTGTTGGCCGATGGTCGGAAGGATCAGTGGGGTGGGGTCGTCATAAGCCGGATTCTGTCGACTGGCCTCTATTTCTAGAGGTCAGCGTGCGATCATTTGTCTTCTCGCTCAAGAGCGAGACCTCACCGAGGTGAGGTGCGACTAATACCCGAAGATACCATCGGCACGAGGCCGACTGCGGAGCGGGCGACTCCTTCCTTCTGTTCTGTCTTGCACCTCATGGGGTTTGTCATGCCTCGTTCCTTACGGTCGGAGCGGTGAGCTCTTACCTCGCCATTTCACCCTTACCACACCCGAAGGTGTGGCGGTATTTTTTCTGCGACACTGTCCGTCACCGGAGCCTTTCGTTACCGGTGCCCATGCTTTCACATGGCATGAAGCCCTGTGGTGTCCGGACTTTCCTCCCCTTGGCACGTTGTACCAGGAGCGATCGCTCAGACCCCACCCCGGTTGAAGGATGCGCGCAAAGGGCCTTCTTGCAAGAAGTCGACGCTCTAAAACGAAATCAGCCCCAGGAATCGCAGCCTGGGGCTGATTTTCCCCCACAAATATTACATTTGGCTCCGGTTGTCGTAGTGATTGAGCACGGTTCGTGCAACCAAATATAAATAGGACTCGCTGAAAGTTGGCGTGCCTTAGTTTTAAATGCTCACTCCAAACGCAGGTAGGCTTTCAGCCTTTTTCGGCGGTATGGATTCTTCAAGTCGGCCTGGCTTGCGTGCCATTTGCTAGCATTGTCGTCCGCAGGAGCCTGGATCGACAAAGAATTTGGGAATGGTGAGGTTTCTTGAATCGTCAGGATCGGTGGTCGAGTACAGCTCTTTGAGGTCGCTGCACTCATTGCTTGGATTGTCGATTTTGAACCAGGCAGGCTAGTCGCCGTCTGTGTCTTTCAGTCAGCCGGTATCCTCCGCAAGGATATCCAAGAGAGAAGAGGCGCTGTCCATACGTTGATCGCTGAGAACAGAACGAGGAGCCGGAGTCTGAACGGCGTGAGATTCGGGTTTTATGAAGGGAAACACCTGCAGGGTCGCCTTGGAAAGCTTTGAACTTCGTGTCTTCGCGGCTTTACACGGTCAGAAAGATTGGCCGAACATGTCACCATGAAAGCGAAAGTTTGGAGAGTTGCTGGGATCAACTTCGACCACTTCCACATGGGCGATCTTCTCCGTGAGGTGTTCGATCATCCGATGGCTGAAATTGTGGGCATCTCTGATGATCAGCCGGAGCGCATGGAGGACGCCCAGAAGAATTTTAGTTTGGATACTAGCAAAGTTTTCACAGATTACCGGGCCTGCCTCGAGAATACGAAGCCAGATTTGGTCGTTCTTTGTCCCTCAACGAAAGGCCATGTGGAGTGGGTTGAGAAAGTAGCTCCCTATGGTGTCGAGATCTTGTTGGAGAAGCCATTCGCTGCATCTTTGTCAGATGCTGATCGTATGATCGCGGCGACCCAAGATTCTGGATCCTCGCTTGCGATCAACTGGCCTTTGCGATGGTATTCGAGTCATGTTACGGCTTACCGTTTGGTAAGTGAGGGGCGTCTTGGAGAGGTGCGCGAGGTTCACTTCTACGATGGAAATCGTGGCCCCTTGTGGCATGGAGCCGATAAGATCGAGCTGGAACCCACGGCCGAGAGGAAAGCTGCTAGTTGGTTTTACAAGAGCGCTGAAGGGGGAGGGTCTTTGTTAGATTATCTAGGTTATGGAACGACGTTGGGTACCTGGTATCATGGGGGTGAGAAGCCAACTGAGGTGATGGCAATGATAGATACCCCAGAAGGGCTCGAGGTGGACGAACACAGTATCACTGTGGCCCGCTACAAAGCAGGACTGTCGAAGTTTGAAACGCGATGGGGCACGTTTACTGATCCTTGGACCCATCAGCCGCAGCCAAAGTGTGGATTTGTCATCAAGGGGAGTGCGGGAACATTGAGTAGCTACGACTGCGAGTCAGTGGTGACGTTGCAGAATGCCAGGCACCCAGAGGGGCAAACGATTCCGGTAGATGTATTGGAGGGCCCTGATAAAGGTCCTATCGCTTATGTTCTGGATTGTCTCCAGCGCAACGTGCCTGTGGAAGGTCCGCTCTCGATCGAAGTTAGCCGGATTGGCCAACAGATCGTCGATACAGCCTATCAGAGTGCGATTGAGAAGCGTGCCCTTCCCCTTCTTGGCTAGTTGAGCGCCGAAGGTTCTTCAGGAACGAGCGCTTTGACGTAGTCGAAGAGTTTCTTGAACTCAGGATCACTATGGAGATCTTTCTCCGAATCCTTCCTGAGCTGAGCTTTCCGCTCAAGGCCATCGTGCAGTTTCTTGTGAATCTTGGCGAGCTCATCTTCAGTATATTTCTCAGTCTGCAAATCCATGATCTTGAGCCCGTGAAGTAACTCTGCCCATTCTTCGTCCTGGATCAGCAGAAAATTAGAGTGGGCCTTCATGTCACTTCGGAGATCGTTGTTCACACTCGCTTCTCGCGTCGGTTTGGGGGTGGTGCTGCTGGAGGGTGCAACTGGCTTGATGGAAATGGACTCCAAATCGGATGATGCCAGACTATCCTTCTTTGCCGGAATGGTTAGGGGCTCGAATGGGCCGGGCTCAAGGGGCGGTCTTATATTGACCACGGTGGGAGAGGTATCGTCATTTAAAGCGCCCATCAAATAATGGTCCGAACGACTAAAGAACGTGCGGTAGGCAAGGAACAGACCGAGAGCGACAACGGCTGCGAGAATGGCTAGAGCTACCCAAGCTCCGGGAAGTGGCTCATACTGGGGTGCGGGTGCTTTCTTGCGAACATCCGGGGGTTTGTTCGGCGCGATGGGCTTCGACGTGACAATAGGTTGTTGGGCTGTTGCCCTGGCAATAAGCCCTTGGGATGATGTTTGTTCCTTGGGCTTGGTAGTCTCAGAAATGGCGTTCTGTGGCTTGGCCGGGGCTTTCTCTTGGCTTGCGGAAGCTGGTGTATTTGGAATTGCGGGAGGTTCTGCCGCTTTAGGGTTCTTGAAAGTCACGACTTTCGAGTCGCTACGTTCGGGTATTGGTTTCGTGTGGGGCCTCGAGGTCGTGCTACCTTCAAGTGTCTGGCGCGCTGTCTTGTTAGTATAGGGTGCGGGCTTCTTGGTCGACTCGTTAGCCGGGGCCGACGATTCAGGATGAGATTCTGGTTTCGTTGCTAGCTTCTCTTTGGCTTTGCGGCTGAGTCTGAATAAGCGTTGTTTGCTCGCAACGCGTTGTGTTCCTGTGAGATCTGGGGCGCCATCGGAAGCTGAAGAATCCTTTTTGGACTCTAGCTGACGAACTGTGAAACGCTGGGTCTTCTTGAGAAACTCGTGTTGCTCTTTCTCAAGGTTCTTGCGGGCTTTTTGAATCTTCTCCCACTCACCATCAATCTTCGATTTCTCAACGCGGAGACGGTCTAGTTCGTCTGCATTGGGGAGTGCTTGGCTACTTGTTAGTTCGAGGACACGATTGCGTTCCTCCTGAAGTTCGCTCTCTAGCGTTTTTAGTTGGTCAGTGAGGGCGAGTTCTTTCTGAACTCTCTTGGTCAGTTCTACACTGAGTCGCTGGGTATGAATCTTGGCTTTATCAAGTTCAGGATCACGTGTTGACGAGATGGTTGTTCCTGTTTGGGACGCTGTGTTCTCGGACTTGCCGAAAGGTATAAACGATGGCGGCGCTGGCTCGGTCGTAGATTCTGGAGTTTTGGGGGCGGGTGAAGAGAGTTCTGCTCTGCGTGTCTCTGCGGGTGTATAACGAATGAATCGCTGCAAGGCACGATCCCACTCCATCAACGACTTGGGACGGTTGCGAGGGTCAGCATCGAGGACTTGTCGCAGGAGTGTGACCGGTGCGGATTCTGGAAGCATCGCCAAGTCGGGAAGTCT
>Ga0222718_10003795_pt1 | contig 12822 bp, 13 predicted proteins | sample C33_27DmetaG_FD_165045 | JGI IMG/M metagenome (GOLD analysis project Ga0222718, IMG submission 165045) | Estuarine water microbial communities from San Francisco Bay, California, United States - C33_27D | ecosystem: Environmental > Aquatic > Marine > Unclassified | place: USA: California... | reverse complement strand
GCGGAGGCCGTGATCTTCCTAAATCGCGACCTCGCGGCGCGAGGTCAGTACCTGCGAAAACAGGTCAACCAGCTCGCCTCCAAAATGCGCTTCATCTCTGCGCAGTTCTGCGCGGCGCTGGAAGATGGCCGCTGGTTGGACTGGGCGGGTCATGCCAACGCGATGGCCAGCGAGCTGCATCGTGCGACCGCTCCCCTGCTGCCGGAGGGAGCGATCGGGTCACCGGAGGTGAACAGCGTCTTCCCCGTGCTCCCGTCGGAGGCGGCCGCCACGCTCCGTGACTGGTGTTTCTTCTGGGATTGGGACACCACCGCCGACCAGTACCGATGGATGACCGCTTGGGATACGTCTCCCGACGACATCTCAAGGTTCGCGGCCGGAGTCGCCCATGTGCTGGCTCGTTGACCGCCCGTTATCGCGATTGACCGCCAACCTCTGGCTCGCCTAACGTTGCCCGGTACCGCGCAGGCTCGTGCGGTACCAGACGCCAGGGGGTTCGGATGAATGTTGTCGACTTCATCAGACGGGAGTTGACAGAGGACGACTGGATGGCCGATGGCGCCTGCCGGGGCCTCTCCTACCTCTTCTTCCCCACCGCCGCCGAGCGACCCCAGACGCGCGAACGGCGCGAGGAAGCCGCGCGCGAGGTGTGCGAGGGCTGCTCGGTCCGGGTGACCTGTCGCGACTTCGCCCGACAGCAACGTGAGTACGGTTTCTGGGGAGGCGAGACCGAGGACGAGCGCCACGCGGCCGGCTATCGGCTCATCGCGCCCATCGGTGTTCGCGCCCGCCAGACCAGCTGACGCGCGCCGGTGTCCGAACAGTCATCACCTCCCGGCGGGGTTCTCGTCGTCGGAAGCGCCAACCTCGATCTGGTCGCCACCACCGCTCGACACCCGTCGCCCGGTGAGACTCTGATCGGCCACGGCTACTCCGAGCATCCAGGAGGAAAGGGTCTCAACCAGGCGGTAGCGGCCGCTCGAGCCGGATCACCGACGCGATTCGTCGGCGCAGTCGGTCGGGACGATGCGGGACAGACGCTGACCCGGGTCGCCGCCGAATCAGGCGTTGACACCTCCGAGATCGCCGATGTCGACGCTTCCACCGGACGGGCACTGATTCTCGTCGCCGAGTCCGGTGAGAACTCGATCGTGGTCGTTCCCGGCGCGAACGAGCTCTGTCCCGTGGGCACCGCCCGAGCCGGTGAGGTCGTTCTGGCCCAACTTGAGGTTCCCCTCAACACGGTCGAGTCAACGTTCCGGACCGCCCGGGAGGTTGGGGCGACGACCGTGTTGAACCCGGCCCCAGCGCGTCCGCTCCCACCGGAACTCCTCGAGCTCGTCGACATCATCGTGCCGAATGAACACGAACTCGACCTCCTCGGAGGGGTGTCCAGCCTGCTCGAGAAGGGGGTCGGAACCGTCGTCGTAACCCTCGGCGCCGAAGGTGCCCGGGTTCACACCCGGGACGGCGCGGTCGACATTCCGACACTCTCTGTCGACGCCGTCGACACCACTGGCGCTGGAGACACATTCTGCGGATATCTCGCCTCTGGACTGGCCAGCGGTCTCCCACTCGAGAACGCTGCACGGCGCGGCTGCCTCGCCGCCGCCCTGAGCACCACCCGGTCCGGTGCTGTCCCGTCGATTCCCACCTCGGCCGAGGTGGGGGGCGTCAGCGCCTTCTGAGGGTGAGGGCCGCCCAAGCGCCGAGCAAGCAGCGTCGCACCTCGCGCCACGCCGGGAACGCGGCGAGCACCGCTGGGATCCTGTGTTCCGGAAATCCCGATAACACCACCCGTGCAGTCGATGACGCGGCAGCATCGATGCGCGGAGCCAGGGCGACGATCTCTGGAGCCAAAATGTTCGCCAACACCAGATCCGCTCCCCCGCTGAAGGCCTCGCGTGCCCTCATCCCGGTTCCGTCGAGCACCACCTCCACCGAATGACCAACCCCGGCCCGGGTGATGTTGGCCTCGGCTGCCTCAACGGCACCGGGCGAGATATCGATCGCTACCACCCGCTCGGCTCCCCGCACCGCCGCGATGATGGCCAACGTTCCACTCCCTGTGCCGAGATCGACCACGCGGAACCCGGGTCGAACCAAGCGCAACACCTCACCGGCCACCAGCACGGTTGTCGGATGATCGCCGAGGCCGAAAGAACCTGCCGGCTCGATGGCGATGGACCGGCGAGCGCGTGGAGCCTCGATCCACGCGGGGCCGACAGCAAGGGACGGCGTCACCCGTCGCCAGCGAGCGTGGTCGCGCCAGAGCTCAAGCATCTCAACGTCTCGGCGAATGACCTCCACCGGCCCGATCGCCGCGTCAGTGCCCTTGGCCACCGCTTGGAGCATCGAAGCCATCGATTGCGCTGATCGCTCCGACGTCACGGTTGCGACGGCCACGGCACCGATCGATGACGAACGTTCCTCGACCGCGGTAGCGCCCGCTGACCAAAGCAGATCACTGGCAACCTCGATCAAGTCCAGCGGGGCTGGAAGGCGTACCTCCCAGACCGTCTCGACGTCTCGGGAGTCAGTCGAGTCGGCGGAGGTCACGAGAGAACCGAGCCGCTCGCTGTCGGTACGACTCCGCGGCAAGAGCCACCAGCTCCGGGCGGGCGCGACCCTCTTTGATAACCGCTGGCGAACCGGCGGCCAATGCGCCGGCTGGCACCGTGACGTCGTAGAGCACCACCGAGTTCGCAGCGACGATCGCTCCGGGGCCGATCACCGAGCGGTGGAGCACCATCGCCGCGTTGCCAACCATGCAACCGTCCTTGATCACGCATCCCTCGAGGTGGACGATGTGTCCGATCACGCAGTCATTGCCCACCACCGTCGCGTCAGCCGGAGTCGTGTGCAACACCGAGTTGTCCTGAATGCTCGTTCCGCGACCGATCTCGATGTAGCCGTCATCGCCGCGCAGCACAGCTCCGGGCCAGACCGACGACTCGGCTCCGACCCGCACATCGCCGATGATCACCGCGTCCGGATGGATATACGCGGCTGAGTCAATGGTTGGCGTGGCCTCGCCGAGGGCGTAGATCGGCACGTGGCGACGATACCGTTGCGCTCCATGTCCCGCCGGATCGACATCGAATTGACGAGTTCCCAGTCCGACGGAAGCTGGACGTGGAGAGCGGCGGGTGCGCGTGAGCCCAAGGGCACCGTCCCTGGCTCCGTTCTGCCGACCGGTGCCACCGTTGGAGCGACCCTCCGGGTCGAAGTCGAGCAGGGACTCGATGGGATCGAGGTACTCAGCGTCGTCGGAGGTCGCCAGCGGAGCGATGACGCGGGGCGCTTGGAAGTCATCGGTTCCGAGACCGCCTTCGAACCAGTGATCGAGACCCGAGCGAAGCGTCCGCGCGGAGAGGGACGTCGCGATGACCGGCGGCCCCGGCGCGACGGAGCGGCTCCGCGTGATCGTCGCCGTGATCGTCGCGACGGTGACGCGGCCGGAAACACTGAGGGACGTCGGGAGCGTCCGCGTCGCGACGAGCGTCGGGGCCCCCGCTTCACTCCCCCTCCCGAGGTGCCACAGAGGCCGAAGCCCAAGCGCCTCCGGCCGGGTCGGGCGAATCGCAATGAAGTTTTGGCCTCGATCGAAGAGGATCGTCGCCCAATCGCCGAGGTTGCTCTTCAGGGAATGGCTGCCGTGCGCAAGCGCGTCAAGGAGGAGAACGCGAAGATCGTGGAAGCCGGAGGCACACCGATGCCCGAGGCGTCCGTCTTGAAGATGGCCGAGGAGATGCTGCCGAGACTTCGGGTGGCTGAATGGCGAGATCGTGCCGACGCCGCTCTACGTCAGATCGAAACCCTCGACCTGCGCGATCTTCGCTCGGTTGTCGCGGCTGCGGGTGACCCGATCGTCACTCGCGATGCCTCAACCAGAGAGCTCGCGGATCAACTCAAGGTGGCGCTGCGTGACCGCCAGGAGCAAGAACTCCAATTGTGGTTCGGCGACGTGGACGCCGCCCTCGCGGTTGGTCGTGTCGTTCGCGCGCTCCGTCTGAGCTCGCAGCCGCCGAAGGCGGGGGTCGTCTTCCCCCCGGCCATCGCTACCCGATTGGTCGACTCCACCAACGCGACGCTGACCCCGCTCGAATCAACGGAGCGCTGGTGCGCGATCTTGGAGGCGGCCGCGTTCTCTCCCATTCGTGCACTCATCAAGCCGATGGGACGCCCCGACGTGGCCGCCGATGAGCTGCTTGCCACGGTGACGCGACTCGCGCCGGCGATCCCGCAGATTGCCGAACTGTTCGGTGTCGAGGTCGCCGAGAACGCCGCCATGCCCAAACCTCTGCGCCCGACGCGACCGGGACGCGAGAACGCTCCCAAGAAGCCCGGCGGTCGGGCCACTGACGCATCACGACGCCGCCCGAAGAAGGATGCCGAGACAACGTCCTCGGCCGACGTCGACGCGGAGCCCGCAGAGCCGATCGTCACCCCCGCCGACCCTGATGAGGTCGCTGCCGGCAACCCGACCGTGGACCCGGGTCCTGAGGTGACCGACACCGCGTCGACGGCCGAGACGACGGAGGTTGTCGACGATGCAGAGACGTCTGCTCCGGCTGACCACGCCACCTCGAGCGATGACGATTCCTCTGAGAATTCGGCCTTGGTGCCATCCGAGGGGTCGGTGCCTCCGGACGCCTCGGACGATCCGACCGGTTGACTCGTCGCCCCCCTCCCGCGCTTCGTAGCATCGGGGGATGAGCGAGATCGTCGAGTATTCAAGTGAGGGTCGCGTCGCGATCATCACCCTGAACCGTCCCGAGGCCCGCAACGCGGTCAACGGTGATGTCGCCACCGGGCTCGAGGCCGCGGTCGACCGCCTCGAGCACGATCCGGAGGTCTGGGTCGGAATCCTGACCGCGAACACCGACGGGCAGGAGCGACCGGTGTTCTGTGCGGGCGCCGACCTAAAGGCCATCAACTCTGGCCAGGCCGGTTCTCTCGGCACGGCGCGGGGCGGCTTCGCCGGTTTCGTCTACCGAGAGCGACGTAAACCGATCATCGTCGCGGTGGATGGCCTCGCTACCGCAGGCGGATGCGAGATCGTGCTCGCTGCCGATCTCGTCGTCGCCACCAATCGATCGGCGTTCGGTTTGGCCGAGGTGAAGCGCAACCTGATCGCCGGTGCCGGGGGGTTGTTCCGCCTTCCTCGAGCCATCGGACAGGCGGCCGCGATGGAGGCGATCCTCACCGGTGAGCCGATTCCGGCAGAGCGAGCCTTCGCGCTCGGACTGGTCTCCCGACTCGTGGAGCCGGGCGAAGCAGTCGCCGAGGCGCGTCGACTCGCGGATCAAATCACCGCGTGCGCACCTCTGGCTGTGTGGGCGAGCCGCGAGGTGGTACTCGCCTCCGCCTGGGCCGATGATGAGACGCTCCGTTCGATGACCGATCGGGCCTTCGGCACGGTGCTCGCCTCTGAGGACACGAAGGAAGGGCTTGAGGCATTTATCGAGAAGCGCCCCCCGGAGTGGAAGGGACGCTGAGTCAGAGGTCCACCGACACGGTGATCAGCCGGGCCGTGATCCCCGCGCGTTCCCACAGGTTCTTCGTGTCGCGGTCCCCGGGAAGGGCCTCCGCCTCGAGACGCCTCGCTCCTCTTTCCCGCGCGATGCGTTGGATTTCTGCGACGAGCGCGTCACCGAATCCGACTTCGCGCGCCTGATCAAGTACGAACACCTCGTCGACCGTCATCACCTGATCGCCTCCTATACGGGCGACCAGATAGCCGACGACAACCTCGTCGAGGTCGGCGACGAGAGCCACAACGCCGAAGTCGTTCCAGTTGGGCATCGGGTGGGTTTCGATCCACCTCGCACCCCCTCTGGCCTCGCGTATCGACTCGCGGGCAAGTGCGGCCAACTCGTCGAGCGCGACCTCGTCGGCCGCCGTGAATTCCCGGACGACCGGGTCGATCACGAGAAGACGGGACAGTCGTCGTCGCCCACCGGGCACGAGGGAGCGTTCGCGCGGACCAACAGGAAACAGGAGGAGCAGAGTTGCTCGTCAGCGCGCTTGGGTTGAATCCCGTCGATCGCCTCAGCCTTCTCGTCGACGCTCGGAGTCGCTTCCTCTTCCTCGTCCTCGCCCTCCTCAGTGGCCGCCACCATGCGGTCCTTGAGGATCATGTCGAGGTCTGCCTCCACATCGTCCGGCGAGAGCATCTCGTCGTCGTCATCGTCAGCATCTTCTTCCTTCGCCTTCCGGCGGCGGCTCGAGTCCTCCTCGGAGTCAGCTTCACCGTCGGAGTCGACGCTGTCGGAGTCCTTGTCGGGCTCCTCCTCGAACTCCTCGTCATCGTCGAGATCCTCCGGCTCCTCGTCGAGGTCCTCGTCGTCGCTGTCGTTGTCCTCCACCTCGAGTTCCTCGAGGTCCTCCGAGTCGATGTCGTCCTGGGCCATGTGTTCTCCGTCCGAAGTGGTTGGGGGGATGGTAGACGGACCGGTCCGTCTCCGCTCGTCGAGCGGCGGGGTCGCGCTCCGCGGATTGCCGGAGGCTAGCCGTCGGAGAGGCGTCTCGCCTCGGACCGACGCTCACTCTCGAGGCGCTCCAACTCGGGTGCCTCGGTCGTCATATGCGACATGGCGCCGGCTATCGCGCGGTGTCCAGCCTGCTCGGCGATCAACCGGTGCATCTCAAGCACGACGCGCCGATACGACGGGTGACCTTGAGGCGAGGAGCGCAACTCGAGCATGTGCATCGCCTCCCGGGCGTTGAACTGCATCGAGTACCGGATCCGATACGCCATCGAGACCGCATAGGCGGCCTGCTGCGGGAACTCCCCCCGAATCAGATCGAATAGCTCCGCCGAACGGGCCATATTCGAGTCGAACAGATCGACCAAACCCGCTTCCTCGACGAGTTCAGGACGCAGGAATCCGTGGTTCGGAGTCAGGTTCTGCCACTCGACCGTGAGCATCCGATGACGCTGGAGATCACGGAACGCGCCGTAGTCGCTCAACACATCGAAGCGGTACCCGGTGCTCTCGAACGCGCGACCGGGCCGGTGCCGTCGATTGACCCGATCACCAACCTCGGCGGAAATCAGCGCGATGCGATCGTCAGTAGACATTGCGGCGACGCGACGACGCAACTCCCCGTCCGGCAGATCCGAGTGCGGGTAACAGATCGCCGCAACGAGACGCTCCTCTCCGTCAGCCTCGAACTCGCTCAGCGTCACCTCCTCCGATGACGGAACCGGGGTACCCCCGAGTAACGCTTCGACGAGCTGCTCGGTCTGCTCTCGGCGAGAGGAGAGATACTCCACCCAGCGCCCCCCTCGCTCGGGAAGATCGACGCGACGAAGAAAACTCGGAATCACCTTGCGCAGTTCAACCAGCATCTCATCGGCGTAGGAGCGCGCCTCGGGAAGCGGATGAGCGCGCATCCGAAGCAGGAGGGCCTCGAATGCCTGCCCGCTTCCGTAGATGCCCACGTTCGAGGTGGCTCCGGCCGGGAGCATCCCACGGACCGCATCGAGGGCTTTGGCTCGAGTTGCCTGGCGGTACACGAGGTCGCTGTCCTCGGGCCCCTGGGGAACCACTCGGCGGACGTGTTCGGTCATCCGCTCCACTGCGGTGGAGTAAGCGTCGAACATCCGATCCATCTCGCCGATGTACCTCGTCCCGTGCCGACTGGCGAGCAAGGCCGGGTCTCGGTGGTAGCGGTATCGGCCGCCGAAACGGGAGTCATACGAGATGTACCTCGTGCTCTGCTCGAGGTAACTCATCAGGCGTCCGCGCTCAAGGATCTTGGTCAACATGTTCGATGCCTGCTCGCAGGCCAGGTGAACTCCCCCGAGCTGCGCGACCGAATCATCGCCGTACTCGAGGAAGACGCGCTCGTAGAGTTCCTCCGCCCGGGAGAGACCCATGGTCGCGTCAACGGTTTCATCTCCGCCGATGTCGAGATCTCCAACGAACTCATCGAGGAAGAGGCGCCGCAGGCTCTTCGGGCTCCGGCTGTACCTTGCGAAGAGCGCGCCCTTCACGACCTCGGGCAGGTTCACTAAGGCGAAAACCGGACGGTCGAGGTTGGTGAAGTACCTGCGGAGGATGTCCGACTCCCCGGGGGTGAAGTCCTCCGCCACGTAGGTCACGACCTCAGATCGTACGAGGACCGTCGGGGGTGAGCGTGGATGTCGCCTCAGACCGCGTGCTCGTAGGCCGCCGGCACCACCGCCACATCGAGATGACGGGTGATTCCCACCGGCGCTCCGTCCACGAGCACCAGAAGTGGCTCGTCGAAGGATCGACGCAGGTCCCTCGCTCTCGTCGTGGCGATCTCGGGATGCGGAAGGTGGGAGCCCGTCCGCGCGCGTCGTCTCGCCATCCACCGCTGCCTCAGTCCCATGGACCCCGACACCTCGATGACGTCGAGCAGTCCGTCACCCGGATGTGCACGCGGAGCAGGTTCGAGCCGGCCGAGATGTCCGCTCACCATGACCAGGACGATCGGCCCACGCCACCACCCACTCCGTCCCGGTCGGCGAGCCACCACGTGCGCCGCCGATCGATACTTCTGACCGTCGACCCGACACTCGATGAGATCGATCGTCACCGCGCTCGTAGCGCGATCAGGATGTGGCGCGCCAAGGGCTCGATGGACATCCCCGGAGAGCGAGGCAAGCACCACACCGCGACCAGCCGCGGCGGCAAGCGCGGCGTCATCCTTGCACCGCTCTACCTGCTCGCCAGGATCAAGCGCCCGACTCCAATCAGCGAGGCTCATGACGCCTCTACGATCGCCGCTGAGTCAGAGATCACCCCGCGGAGGCACGCCTCCACCGCGGCAGAGGCGACTTGCGCCGTCTCAAGGTTCGTCGCCACATCGGCGATCTGCTGGGTGAGATCGATCACCTGCCGAATGTTCCTGACGAAGTCACCGCCGGTGAGGAGATCGTCCTCAAGCACCTCAGAGAGGTCCATGCCCGACGCCCAGTCGGCGGCCGCGGCCATGAAGCCAGGGTCAGGAGATCGATGACGGGCGCGCTCGTGTCCCTCCTCAAGCTTCGCGAGCTCCTCACTCAACGCTTCGACCTGCCGCCAACGCTCTCGAACGGTCCCGTCCGGAAAAGATGGCGGAGGAGGATCGTCGGGGCTGCGGTGTTCGTACACGAAGCAGGACACAATCGCGGCAAGTTGGGCGGGCTCGAGGCCGTCGAAGATGGCGCGACGAAGCGCTTCGGTCACCAGCAAATCGTTCTCATGGAAGATCGACGCGAGGAGTTCCCCGGCTTCGGTAAGTTCCCAGGCCTCGGCGCGGATGTGTCCGAGCTCGCGAAGCACCGAGGTAACCGAGTCGAACTCCCGTCCGAGAGAACTCCTGCGGTCGTTCACGCGCTCCTCGAGGCGTCGCAGCTCCGCTCTCAGCCGATCGGCGTCAGCCGCGGCCCGAAGGCGATCACGTAGCTCCGGATCGTCCTCGACCGGATGACGGCCCGATTGGCGCCGCGGGGCCCGAGTCGACGGAAGATCGGCCCGGCGAAGTCGCCGAGCGATCTCGCGCCGGACATCTTTGCGATTCGGACTCTGATGATCGGGAACCGCGATGCGCCCAACAACCCCAGTTACCTGCGAGAGGTCGGCGGCGCTCAGGGTGAGCGGACGACCCGCCGGTGTCACCGCGGAGACGCGAAGGCCATCGGACCGATGCGCGGTGGCCACGACGGCCACCTGGCCTCGATACCCCTGCACCCGGATGTCGATCACGTCCCCGGGGCGAAGTGACGGTGTGTCACGCCGCTCCCGGGAGTTGAGCGACCGGTAGTCATCGATGTCGCCGTAGGCCGAAGCAGCGCGCCCCTCAAGCGCGATGAGCTGTTCCCGACGACGACTGAGGCGGCCCTGGGACCGCACTACTTCCCTGTCCCCTTGGAACTGCGCGAAGGACATCATGAGGAGCTCCCTCGCGCGCTCCCTCGAATGCCTCCGTACCAAGTTTGCAGTCATGTTGTACGTGGGTCGGAACACCGATCGCAGGCCGAAGGTTCGGCTGGAGGCCAGATCCGCCACCTGCTGATACCGGACCCACGGACTCCAGAGCACGACGGCGTTGCCGATCGTGTCGATACCGCGGCGTCCCGCGCGCCCGGTGAGCTGTGTGAACTCCGCGGGACTCAGCGATACATGGTGATCACCGTTGTACTTCGTCGTCTTCTCGATCACGACGGTCCGTGCCGGCATGTTGACCCCGACCGCGAGCGTCTCGGTGGCGAACACCGCGCGGATGAGGCCACGGGTGAAACACACCTCAACTGCCTCTTTGAACGGAGGAACCATTCCGGCGTGATGGGGCGCGAAACCCGCCATCATCTGGGCGCGCAGGTTCTCGATGCCAAGCGCATCGAGGTCGGCATCGTCGAGCGAGCCGATCCGTTCCTCCAGGATGCGGTCGATCTCCGCTGCCTCGTCCGGGTCGGTGAGCACCAAACCTGCGTCGAGACAGGATTGGGCGGCCGCCTCGCATTGCGCCCTCGAGAAGATGAAGACGATGCACGGCAGCATGTCGAGCTGTCCGAGATGGGTGACGGTCTCTACTCGGTCCGGTGTTGCCAGACGTCGCCCTGATGCTCCAGTTGGCCGCCCGCGACGATTGCGCATAGGCCCCCGCTGCCGGGACTCGTCGAGGCGGAGGGCATCTCGGTTCACCGATCCGTCGACGAATGTCGGCATCAACTGCAGACGATCGTTCGTGCGATCGGCGACGAGGTAGTGATCGAGGAGTTCCACCGGACGTCGCCCCTCAGTCACCGTGCGCGTGAGCCCCCGAACGGTCGACATCCACTCGGCGAGCTCGTCGGCATTCGAGACGGTCGCCGACAGACAGACCAGTTGCACCTCGGGTGGGAGGTGGATGATGACCTCTTCCCATACGGGCCCCCGATAGGCGTCCTGGAGGAAGTGCACCTCATCGAGAACCACGAGAGCGAGATCATCGAGAGCCTCGGACCCCGCGTAGATCATGTTCCTCAGCACCTCGGTGGTCATCACCACCACCGGCGCGTCGGGACGCACCGAGTTGTCGCCGGTAAGCAGCCCGACGCGCTCTACACCGTGGTCAGCAATGAGATCTCGGAACTTTTGGTTGGAGAGCGCTTTCAGCGGGGCGGTGTAGAACGCCCGCCGACCCTCGGCGAGCGCGGCCGCGATCCCGTATTCCGCGACGGCGGTTTTCCCGCTCCCGGTAGGAGCCGACACCACGACGTGGTAGCCCTCATCAAGCGCGTCGAATGCTGCGAGCTGGAACCGGTCCGGCTCGAAGGAGAAGCGCGCTGTGAGCTCTGAGCGGTCCGACCTCAACGGTCGCGACCGCGGGTGAGGAGATGGCCAATGCCGATCGCCACGAAGTAGAGCACCACCATCGGGATCGACAAGCTGAACAACGAGATCGGGTCACCCGACGGTGTGATCACCGCGGCGAGCGCCACAGTGCCGACCACGGCGTAGCGCCAGGCCCGAAGGAGCGTTCGCGGCTCGACAACGCCGAGCAGCTGCAAGAACACCAGGAGCACCGGGATCGTGAAGCCAACCCCGAATGCGACCACCATGAGGGTGACGAGGCGGATGTAGCTGCTCACCTGGAAGGCTTGGTCGACCCCCTCCCCCGCCCACGAGATCAGGAACTCGAGCGCCCGTCCGAGCGTCCTGAACGCGATGAGTCCCCCGCCAACGAAGAGGACCACGGTGCTCGCGACGAATCCGAACGCGTAGCGACGCTCTTGCTTGTGGAGAGCCGGCACGATGAATTTCCAGAGTTGCCAGAGCAGAACGGGCAGAGCGAGCACGATTCCGCCGTAGGTCGCGATGCGTAAGCGGGTCGAGAATCCCTCGATCGGGTCGAGGGTGAACAGGGCGACCTCGTCTCGTGTCGCGTCGTACGACAGACCGCAGAAACCCGAGGACGAGCGGCGGCACAGGTCGAGGTAGGGGCGAGTCAGCGTCGCGAGCACCTGGTCGTAGAACGACACCACCAGCAGCGCGCCGAGCAGGATCGCCAGGGCACTACGGATGATCCGCATTCGCAGTTCACCGAGGTGCTCGGTGAGCGTCATGGTGGCCCCTGAAGCGACCGGTGTGCGGCGGCGACGCAACCTCACGGTCGCTCCGCGTCGTCCGATGGCGTCTCCGATTCGCTCGCGAGGTTCTCGGTCTGCTCGGAGGGCGCCGGGCTCGGCGTGGTGTTACCGCGCTCCGCCTTCTCGTCGGGAGCGTCCACCATCGATCGGGCCGCCTCGCGAAGCGTGTTCGCGCTGCCGCTCGTCGCTTTCCGCAGATCGCGCATAGGTTCGTCGAGCGCTTGTTTGAACTCGCGCTGGAAGGTGTCACGCACCGACCGGAGCTGGCGGTACAACCTCCCAACATGCCGCATGGCCTCCGGAAGTTTCTCGGGCCCGAGGACCACGAGCGCCAGCAGGGCGATGATGATCAGCTCGCCGCCCTGCAGGTTGAACACGTCAGCGAGTCTAAAGGGCTGGCAGGATCAGTGGCCGTGCAGCAGCGACTCCCCTCCCTGCTGGATCCCCCGATCCTGTTCGCGCACCGCGGCGCGCGCGCCCACGCCCCGGAGAACACCCTCGACGCGTTTTCGCTCGCCCTCCGTCTCGGGGCTGGGGGAATTGAGAGCGACGTCTGGGTGAGTCGCGACGGGGTCGCTGTTCTCGATCATGACGGCGTCGTGCGACGCGGCCTCCGACGTTGGCGGATCAGTGACTTCGATCGAGCCGATCTGCCCAAGCACATTCCAACCCTCGGCGATCTGCTCGACCTCGTCGATGAGGCACTCCCGCTCTCGCTCGATCTGAAGGAC
>Ga0222718_10003794_pt1 | contig 12822 bp, 7 predicted proteins | sample C33_27DmetaG_FD_165045 | JGI IMG/M metagenome (GOLD analysis project Ga0222718, IMG submission 165045) | Estuarine water microbial communities from San Francisco Bay, California, United States - C33_27D | ecosystem: Environmental > Aquatic > Marine > Unclassified | place: USA: California... | reverse complement strand
TATGAAGTTTTTGACTAATACAGCAGAAAGAATGCGTATTGATTCTTCAGGCTTCGTTGGTATTGGGACAAGTTCCCCCACTACAAATTTAACCATTGGTGGAACAAGTAGTACAGCAAGAATAGTACCAGCGACAGACAACGTAGGTTATATAGGTGAAGGTACTCATAGATGGGAGGCGATATATGCTGTTAATGGTTCTATACAAACTTCTGATGAAAGAGAAAAAACAGAAATTAAAGAAACCATTTTAGGTCTTGATTTTATAAAAGACTTAAAACCAGTTAGCTATAAATGGATTGATGGAAAACAGCAAAACAAAGGTAAAGATGAAAGAGAACATCAAGGTTTAATAGCACAACAAGTAGCTGAAACAGTTGAGAAACATGGTATAGATAAAAATACTTTTGGTGGTTTAGATATACAAAAAACAGAAAAGTATGATGACTTTCATGGTATGTCTTATGACCAATTTATAGCTCCACTTATAAAAGCTATACAAGAACAACAAGCACAGATTGAAGCCTTACAATCTGAAATTAACTTACTTAAAACAGGAGAATAATAATGGCAATTAATTATACTTGGGACGTTTCAACAGTTGATACTTACCCAACACTAGATGGTAATGCAGACGTTGTTTATAACGTGCATTGGAGATTAAACGCAGAAGATGATGCTAATCAGGATGCTGATGGCAACAACTGGACTGCTACTGTATATGGCACACAAGCTGTAGACACAGCAGATATATCAGACTTCACAAGCTTTGCAGACTTAACAAGCTCTGACGTTCAAAGCTGGGTAGAAGCTGCTATGGGTGAAGAAGCTGTACAAAATCTTAAAGACGGATTAGATGCTCAAATAGAAGCTAAAATAAATCCAACATCTGTAACTAAAACTATAGGATAATATCATGGAACTAACACCTTATTTATTTTGGAATATATTTATAACTTTGGTGTTAGCACCAATCCTTTATAGCATTAGACAAAACACTTCAGAAGCTAAAAGAATTGATATACTTGTTAATAAAACTCGTGAAGAGATAGCAAGAGAGTATGTAACTAAACAAGAATTAAAAGCTGACTTTGATGTTCTTATAAGTAGGATAGATAAATTAGGTGAAAAGCTTGACAAACTGTTCGAAGTCAAGTAAAATATACATATAGGTATTTTAAATGAAAAAGAAACAACAAAAGAAAAGAGTAAAGAAGTATAAAGGTAAATACGTTACTGCTGATAGAGTAGACATGTCTAAAGGTGGTAGAGTAAAAGCTCAAGTAGGTGGTATGCAAAAAGCTCCTACAGTTTCTAAAAAAGCTCCTACTATGTCTATAGAGAGAGAAGAAGAGATTAGACCTACTGTTCAACCTACAACACCTGTACAGCCTACAGTTACACCTAAAGATGTTACTCCTGTTGTAACAGGAACTAAACCTGTGCAGCCTCAAGCTCAACAACAAACTACAACACCTACATTTCAACAAGCTCCAGTAGAGACTAAAAAACCTGATGTTGTTCAGCCTTCTCAAGTAGTAGATGTACAAGATGTTGAAGATAGTGAAAAAGGAATGGAACCGGGAACTCAAAGAATTATAAATGGTTTCATTCATGTATGGACAGGTGATAGGTTTGTAAATACAAATCAAAGAGCCGGTACTACTACTACAACTACTGATGATATTGTAGGTGATATTGAATTGACAGACGAACAAAAAGAAACTAAGTTTCAATCTGATAGAAAAACTAGAATCTTAGAAACAGCAGAACAAGCTCAACAAATGGCTCAAGGTGTTATGCCAGAAGATATTCCAACAATACCTGACCCTAGAAAAATCGATAGAACAGATACAGAAATAACTCCAGAAGAAGCTGGTAAATTACAAATGAAGGCTACTAAAGAAGCTGAAGCTGCTACAGTGGGTGCTGTATCTCCAGAACAAGTTTCTATTATTAATGATGTAGCAACTGCTAAAGCTCCAGAGCCTTTTGCAGCAGCTAAATTAGGTGATGAAGATATTTCTAAAGTTCCTGAAGATGCTGTAGTTGAAGCTGCTTCCGGTAGTGTATCTCCTGAAGTTTCAGAAACATTAGCAAAAGCTGCTGGTATTGAAAGAGTTGCTCCTATTGATGCTGCTGAAGTTGAAGTACTTCCGGGTGCTTTACAAGAAAAAGTTGTAGGAACTATTAGTAAAGAAGCTAAAGCTCAAGCAGCTAAAGTAGCAGGTACTTCATTAGCTAAAATTACTAGAGCTAAAAAACAATTAAGAAATGCAGGTTTAAGTGAATCTGAAATTGCAGAAATTGGTAATGACCCTGAAGACTTAGAAGCTAGATTAACTGATTTTACTGAAGAACAAAGAGGTATCATAGAAGGATTACCTGAAGAAGCTTTAGTATCTACACAGATAAATGGTTTGTTAGAAGGTATGGAAAATGGTGAAATACCTATATGGGCTGCACCTGCTGTTGCTAGTGTTGAAGCTATGTTAGCACAAAGAGGTATGTCAGCTTCTACAGTAGGTAGAGATGCATTATTAAATGCTATTATGACTTCTGCTTTACCAATAGCTCAAAGTAATGCACAGGCTATACAAGCTAGTGTATCACAACAAAAATCTATTGAAGCTACTGCTGCATTAAAAGATGCAGAGATGGCTCAACAAACAGCTTTGTTTAATGCACAAAATGTATTTCAATTAGATATGGCTCAGTTTAGTGCTGACCAACAAAGAGCTATAAATAACTCTAAGTTTTTACAGACTGCAAGTTTGCAAAATGCTACCATGGAACAACAAGGTGTAATGCAAGATGCAATATTAATGTCTCAAAGAAACTTAGCAGAAGCTGACCAAAATACTAAATTAGCAATTACCAATGCTCAAGCATTCTTACAAATGGATATGGCTAATTTAAATAACAAGCAACAAGCAAGTATGTTAAAAGCTCAGCAAATACAACAAAGATTACTTTCAAATCAATCTGCTGAAAATGCTGCTGCACAATTTAATGCTACAAGTCAAAACCAAGTTAATCAGTTCATGGAAAGTATTAAACAACAAAATGAACAGTACAATGCTAGTCAGTTAAATGCAATGAATCAGTTTAATTCTCAACAAGAAAATGCTGCTGAAGCTAGAAGAGCTAACAGAGAAGCACAAGCAGAAATAATTGAAGCACAGTTACAAACAGATGTTGAAAAGTTTACTGCTCAACAAGAATTTGCAAGAGAACAATTTAATGTTCAAAATGCAACAGCTATAGCTCAATCTAATGTAGAGTGGAGACGTAAAGCTAATACTGCTGATACTGCTGCTGAAAATGCTATTGCTCAAAAAAATGCACAGAATGCATTTCAATTAACAGCAGCAGCAAACAATTTCTTATGGCAAGAATTAAGAGATGAAGCAGATTTTGAATTTAAAAGATGGGATAATGACCAACAACGTAAAGCATCTTTACTTATAGCTGCATTAGGAAACGAAAGTGGTGTAGGTAAACAAGATGTATGGGATGATAGTTTACGTTCTATTACAAGTATATTAGATAATTGGTTAGATTAATAGGAATTTATTATGGGAAAACTTAGAAAAATAGGTAAAAAAATAGGTAGAGGTATTAAGAGTATAGGTAAAAAATTTAAAAAAGGTTTAGGTAAAATTGCTAGAGCTTTTGGTAAATTAGGTCCTTTAGGTTCTATTGCTTTATCTTTTATTATTCCGGGTATAGGAGGATGGATAGGTCAACTTGCAGGACAGAGTGGAGTTTTAGGAACTATAGCTACAGGTATTCAAAATGCTGCTGGATTTATTGGGGAAGGTGCTAGTAGAATATTTACTAGAGTTACTGATGCAATAGGTGCAGGAATGAATAAAGTAGGTAGTTTATTTAATCGACCAGAAGTAGGTACTAACTTTCAAAACTTTGTAAGTGAAGTTACTAATGGATTTGTTAAACCAACAGATGTAGATGCAGGAACTATGCAACTACAAGCAACTCCAGAAGCAATGGGTGAAACTGTATCTACTGCTACTAAACCAGAATCTTTTGTAGAAGCAGCTAAAGCTAGAGGTGAAAGAATGTTTACTGTAGACAAGCCTTCTGTTCTTGATTCTGTTAAAGGTGAGATTGACCCTAAAACAGGAGAAGCTTATACAGCTATGGGTAAGTTAAGAGGCAGTGCTGAGTATGCAGCTTTTAAAGGAGTAAAACCTATTCAAAAAGTAGGAGCAGAACTTGTAGCTGCTGATGAAGCTGAAAAGTTTGCTATTGCTCAAGCTAAACAATATCAAAGAGAATATTTTTCAGACTTCGGACAACAAGCATTAGTAAGACAACAAGACCCTGCTACTAGTTATATAGATTTTAACAACCCTAATCCAAGCGATGAAGATATGTATAATTTAAATAATGCTTACGGATTAATTTTAGGATAAGAGGAATATCATGGCAGGTACACCAGAATCATTACAAGAAGTTTTATTTGAAAAACCAATTGCAGGACAATCTTTAACAAATGCTCCAGACCAAAGATATCCTTGGGAATCTCCTCCGGAATTTACTTCTGTTAAAGCAGCAAGAGAAAAAATATTTTTAGATTTATTAGAACCTTCAAGATTAAAAGGTGTTATAGATTTGATGTCTAATGGTATTCCTGTAAATGCTATTAGTCAAGTTGTTTTAAAAGAAGGATTTAATAAAGGTAAATTTAATCCTGACATGATGTTAAATCTTTTAGAACCTACTATGTTTATGTTAATGGCTATTGCTGAAAGAGCAGGAATAGAGCCTGTAATTGAAAGTGATGGAAGTTTAGAAGAGGAAGATGAAACTTCTCCAGAACTTGTAGAAGAAGCTAAATCATTTATTGGTAAAGGCGGAAGATTTCAAGATGCTAAAGTTAAAAATATTCAAGAAGCTTCAGTGGGTCCAGAAATTAAAAAACAATTAGAAACATTAGATACAAAAAAATTAACAGAAAGTATATTACAAAAACCAAAAGTAGAACCTAGAGAAAGTTTATTAGAAAGAGGAAAATAAAATGGCAGAGAATTTTAGTGACATATTTGCAAATTATGAAAATAAAAGTATAGAAGAACTAGGTTCATCTTTATTATCTAGACAAGCTGAAATAAACCAAAAAAGAGCTAAAGAAGCTAAAAAGTCTAAAAGAATTGGACAAGCTCTTGCTGTTATAGGTGTAGGTCAACAGTTATTTAAAAGTGCATATAATAAAAGAGAAAAAGAAATTGAAGAAAAACAAATATTTGAACTATCTAATAATGAAGCTCAAGCTGGAAGGATTCAAGGAATGGCTAATGTTTTAAATATTTTTGATGAAGATAAAATGAAAGAACTAGCAGGTCCTAATCGAGAATGGGTTACTATGTCTTTAGATGAAAAAACAGAAGCATTATATAATAGTCCATACAAAGATACATTAGAACAAACATTAAAAGTGCCTTTAGATAAAGTTATAGAACAAGCTAATATTTTTGATGATTTTGCAACTTTTAAATCTAATAAACCATTATACCGAGGAGCAAAAGATACTGCTGTTAGAAATATAATAAGACATTTTTTAGAAAATAATAAATATCAACAATTTGATACTGAGTTAAGAAAATTATATGGTGTGCCAAAAGAAGAGTTTATGTCAAGAGCTGAGTTATTAGAAAATGCTATGTCTTTAACTCCTCATGAATTAACAAAATTAGAAAGAGCTGTATTTAATAGAGAAAAACAAAAGTACAGAAACGTTGGAGTCTTTGAAGGTTTTAAACATGCTTTTCAAAAGATTGGACGTAAGCAAGAAGAAAATGGAAGAATTAATTTATTTAGAAAAATTAATCCAGAAGATGTGTATGGTCGAATTGATGACGTAATAACTGATTTAGATATTACTGCTACTATGACAACATCTATTCAAAAGTATATGACAGAATTAAAAGGTTCAGAAAAAGATGCAGTACTTCAAGCAAATGAAGATGTTTCAGGTCAAGAAAGTGTTTCAGTGTTTGTACAAAATTTTAGTAACGACCAAAATACTAGAGTAAAGTATAATGAAAAAACTCCTACTGCTGAGCTACTTAGAATGAGTGGTAAGAAAGGAAGGTTTGATGATTTCTGGGAAGATATAAGTCAAGATGCTATTCAAAGTAAAGCATTTATTAGAGATACATTAGCTATTGAAAAATTAATGGATATGAAACCTGAACTAGCTCAATCTATTTATGAAGCAAAATATGAAAAGTTATATGGTAAAACAGCATCAGAAGAAACATTAAAACAATTTAGAAGTTTTATGAATGATGATGTTTATAAAAGAAATTTTGCTGTAATGGTTACATCTGGTGAAGGTTTTAAAGTAGAAAAAGCATGGTATGAGAGAGGCTCAGAACAATACGATGGAACAGGTATTGTAGGAAGAATTGAAAAAGGTTATTCTTATGATAGATTTTCAGGTATGTTACCTAGTATGTTAAACGAAGGTATTAACACACCTTCTGAATCAAAAACAGGTGGATATTCTGAAGATGAAAACTGGGAAAAATTAGATAGAAAAAATCAAATAACTGTGTTTGATTCACACTATAATAATATTGCTACTTCACAATTATCAAATAGACAAAAAGATATTTTAATTGAAGATTTATTTGCAAATGTAAGACATCCTGATAACTTAAGTGTTGAAGATTATCAAGCTATGCAAGGAATGACACTTTCAGACAAATTAAAAACTGGTTTAGCAATAGGACTTTCTGGATTACCTTCAGGTGCAAGAGTTGCTACTCCATTAATCGGTCAAGCTATGTTTGGAGCAATAGAAGCTATTAAAACTGCAACAGATTCTAAACCTAGTGAGTTAACTAAAAGAATAGATTTACTTAAAAATGTTATAACTAGTCCTACGCAAGATAAAAGTCTTGTTGAAGCAAAAATAAAATTAGGAACTTTAAAAGAAGAAAATGCTCCTACAGAACAAATAGAAGATGCTAAATTTAAAGTCTTTCAAGAACAACTAACAAAAGAACCCGAAGCAATATATGAAAAACTACCGGGTTTAATTACACTAATATACGAAGAAGAAGGTCTTGGTAAAAGAAAAGGTAAGATAGGACCTCAAAATACTAGAGTATATAAAGACAGTGAAGGTATTTTAACTGCTGGTGTTGGACATGCATTACAGTTTAGAGACGATGATGGTAATCTTCAATGGGTTAATAAAGATGAACAATATCAAGAAGGATATGAAGTTCCGGTTGATGTTGTAAAAAGTTGGTTAATTAAAGATGCTAAAATTGCAAACAATGATGCTGTAACAAAATTACAAGATGTAAGACCAGACCTTTTAGATAATAAAGAAATGGTAACTATGGTATCTTCTTTTTATTATCAATTAGGTAAAAAGAATGGAGACGATTTTAAAAAAATGTGGAAAGCTTTTGAAGAAGGTGATGGTGAAAAAGCTTATGTAGAAGCTTTAGATTCTGTATGGGCAACAGAACAAACTCCAGAAAGAGCTAAAAGATTTGCAGAATTTATAAGAGATAACGTTTAATGTCTAGATATACTCTTCAAGCCTATCAAGAATTGATGCGAGATAGGCAAACTCAAGATGACCCTGAAAAGTTACGTCAAAAACTTTTAAAAGAATTTTATGAGCAAATAAATCAACAGAAAGTTGAGGATACTCCTATTGGTGTACAAAACTTAAAAGACTTAGATACTTCGGTAAAACAAGCTACTACCCCAGTTTCCGCATTATCTCCAAAGAAAAGTTTGTCTGATTTAAAAAAAGATTCTGAATTTGCTACAAGAGCTGATAGGTTCTTAGACGGTATTGGTAGTAATGAAAATATTTTTGAGTATTTAAGAGATGCTGATTATAGTTTAGGTTCAGCAATAGTTCGTTCTTTTGAAACAGGTAAATGGACTGATGAACAAAAAGAAGACTATGTATATTTACGTGACCAATTTAATAATGCTGAGTTAAGAGGCTTTAAAGAAAAGTTTGGAATGGTTAAAGATGTTGCAGGAGACGTTTTATTAGACCCTCTTAACATTGTAACAGCTTTATTTGCTATACCGTCTGGCGGAGCTACAGTAGCTGGTAGAGCTGCTATTGGTGAAGCTGCTAGACAAGGTGTAAAAAGATTAACTAAAGCTAAATTACAAGATGCTATAACTAAAGAAACTGCAAAGTCTTATGGACTTTATGGTGCTGCTGAAGGATTAGGTTGGGGTGGCTTACATAATTATTTTATGCAAGACATGGATATAGATTTAGGTTTAGGTGAAGATATAGATTACGGTCAAGTACTTGCTATGGCAGGAGTTGGTGGTCTTTTTGGTGGTGGTGTAGGTGCTGGTTTAGGTGCTGCTAGTGGTAAATATCATTCTAAATTTGTAGACAAAGAATATAAATTTGTAAATGAAGATGGTATTGATTATGTAGGACCAAGTGCAAGAGAAGAAGAACTAGCTAAATTTGAAATGGATGCTGTTTTTAATAGTGGACTAGATGAACAAACAGAAGATATATTTTTTAATATAGACCCTAAGTTTGTAGAAACAAATCAAGATGGTGTTCCTATTAATCCTGAAACAGGTAAGCCATATTTAGATGTTGATAAAAAATTATCACAGTATAAACTAGAACTTTCTGAAAAAAATAAAGGTAGATTAAATGCAACACTTGCAAAAACTTTTGGTAAACCAACTACAGAGTTTTTAGAATTAGTAGAAAAATCTCCAACACTAGAAAACTTTTTAAGAAAGTTAAGATATGATTATGATGAAGGAGTTTTTAAAGAAGGCAAAGCTAAAAAAAATCAAGCTGTATTAGCTAATGGTCCTGAAGGAACATCTGAGTTTACTTATGGAGAATATTTAGGAAGTTTATTTGGTAGATTTCATTACGGTTTAGGTAAAGCCTTTAACAATTTATATCGTGTAGGATACAGAAGTAAGTTACTTGAAGAACAAAATGAGCAATTAAAGTTTTTATTAAGAGATGAAAATTTAGGAAGAAAATTTGTTAATAAAGGCGATGATGCTGTTAAAGATTTAATAGGTAAAGAATATCGTGGTATTATAATAGATGAAGATGTAGCTTTAGCATATACTGGAGTTAGAAAACTTTTAAATGATATATATGATGAAGCAAGTGACTTAGAGTTATTTAGAGCTGGAACATTAAATAAATTTGGATACTTTCCAAGAATGTTTAATTACTCTGCTTTAGAAAAAGATTTTGGATTAGGAGAAACTAGTAAGTTTAAACAACTTTTAATTAATTCTGGACATGCTGACCCTACTAACGAAACTCAAATGTTTAAAGCTAAAGATGCAGAAGGAAAAGAACTTAAAGGTCCTGACGGTAAACCACTTTTAGTTAGTAAATATAATGATGAAGGAACAGATGTAAATTCATTTGGTAGAAATTTTGCACTTGAAGCTTCGGGTGGACGAACAGATAAAGTTGAAGAGTTATTAAATGTAGAATTACAAAAAGCTAAAGAACTTAAATCTGATGCAATTATACAAGATATGTTAGAGTATAGATATACTCCTTTTGAATTAAGACAAAAAGGAGCTGGAGATTCTAACGGTTATATGCAGCCTAGAAGATTTACTAATATTTCTGATGATGACTTAGATGAATTTTTAGAGGGAGATGTTCAAGATATCTTAGAACAATATACAACTAATATTGCACAAACTATGGCTCGTAAAAAATATTTTGGAGCTAACATTAGAGAGTTTGAAGAAAAAGAAGTTTCTAAAATTATTGATGAATTAGGCGGTGGAGTTGAAGGTAATAAAGTTGGAGATAAAATTAGAAATATTTTCAAACAAGTTACAGGTATTGAACAGTATAGAGATACTTTAATTGGAAGAAGTAATGTTGCAAAAGCAGCTTCAGATTGGGGTAAGCTTTCACAGCAAATGGCTCACCTTCCATTAGCTACATTATCCAGTATCAGTGAACCTTTAATTCTTTTAAGTCGTGTAGGTACTCATGAAGTAGGAGAAACTGTAGGAAACATTGGTACAGCTTTAAAAAAAGAAGGTGCTAATATAATAGACAGAAGTATCAAAGGTATTAAAAGAATAGGTACTGCTAAAATTAAAACTATTGAAGAAGCAAAAGCTGCTGGAATACAAAAAGGTTTTAAAGATTTAGACGACTGGCAATGGGAAGAACTTTATCAAACTGGATTAGCTTTAGAACAATCTGTTCAAGAAAGAATTGCTGGTCTTGCTGGTGAAGCTTTACATGGTAGTACTTTTGCTGGAGTATTTTCAGTTAAAGAAGCTCAGAGTGCTTTTTTTAAAGTAAACTTATTAACACAGTGGACTAAAGCTGTACAGTTAGCTTCATTTACTACTGGTAAAATGATGATTAGAAATAGAATTAGAGATTTATATAATCATTCTACTGGTGCAAAAGTTATTAAAGATAAAAAACGTATCGAATATTATGAAGGTCAATTACAAGAGCTAGGAATTGATAAAGCTACTGCAATGCAATGGTATAAAAATTCTTTAAACCCTGATGGTAGAATGAATAGTGCTAGAGCAAAAGGATTATTTGAACCTAAAAATGATGCAGAAGTTGAATTACAATTATTCCAACAAAGATTTTATAAAAGAAATGTACTAGGTGGTGCTAATAGATTTACTAAAGAAGTTATTTTAAATCCAAGTGTAGCTGAAGCTAATAGACCTTTATGGTTTTCAAGTCCATCAGGTTCACTATTAACACAGTTTGCTGGATATCCTACAGTATTTAGTAACACAGTTTTAAAAAGATTTGTAAGAGAAACAAGAACTTATCCATTACAGGCAGGATTACCTAAAGTTTTACCTACTGTTATGTTAATGACAGGAGTAGGAGTTATTGGTAACTTAATTAGAAGCCAAGGTAAATCATTACAAGACTATGAAACAGGTCAAGATTTACCGGCAGGTAGAGTTATATTAGATGGTGTTAGACGTTGGGGTGGATATGGACCTTTTGACTATGTAAATAGGATATCAGAATCTAATGCTAGAAAAGATGGATTAATAGCAAGTGGATTAAAAGGTATATCTGGTCCAATAGGTCAAGATTTAATGGAATCTGTACAGTATAGACAAGGTTTAACAGAACTACTTGCTAAAAATTTACCGGGATACGGTGCTTATGATTTAATATTTGGTGAAGGAACTAGAGCTGAATTAAGAAAAAGAGCAAGGCAAATAGATAAAGGTAGATTATTACCTGAAGATGAAACACCAGATATAAATTTATTTGCTACTGGACCAAAAAGAGGTAGAAGAAGAAAGGATGATTTTAAACCTTTATTCTCTAAAGGTGGTATAGTTAAAAATGTAACTAATGTAACTGATGAACCTGATGAAATGCAAAGTAGAATTACAAAAAGACCATTTAATAGTACAGCAGAGTTTGTACAAGACGAAGAAGATAGAGCATTAAAAGCTCAGATGGAATCTTTAGGTTTGAGAGAACCTTATGTTGTTGGTGGATTAGCAAAAGCTTTAACTAAAACAATTAAAGGTAAACAAAGAAGTAGTAAAAGATTAAGAAAAAATTATTTAAACCCAGACTATTTAGAAACTTTAAAACCTAAATCAGCTAAAGCAGTTTCTGAATCTAAGTTTAATAAATCTGCAAAAGATGTTTATGATTTATTAATGGATGGACAAATTACTGTTAAAGAAGCCGAGACTTATTTAAAAGATTATGGATATCGAAATGAAACTGTTAAAAAAATAGTTAGAAGTTTTAAAGAAGTTGGTTATGGACTTGGTGATGATTTTGTAAGTTATAGAGAGCCTTATGTAGTTGGTGGACTAATTAGATTATTTCACGGGTCAGGAAGATTCTTTAATAAATTTGATATATCAAAAGCTCAAAAAGGTGCATTAGGTAAAGGTTTTTATTTTACAGATGACAAAAAAATTGCACAAAAATATACTAATCTAACCGATAGAGATATTGATAAAATGTATGGTAAAAAATATAGAGATGAAGTAAAGAAAAGAAAAGCACAAGATGATTCTCCGTCTTTATATGAAGTAGAAGCAAATATAAAACCAGAAGAAACTATTTTAAATGGGAAACCATTAGCTGAACAAAACGAAATAGTTAGAGAAAAAATTGCAATGTTAGCTTTAGATTTATCTAAAAATCAAAGAGATAATATTAGATGGAACTCAGGAAATTGGTGGAGAGATTTAACAAAAGAATTAAATTCTGAAACAGATGAATTGTTTCCTTTAATAGGAATTAATGTAATTAAAAAAGATTTAACTAAATCAAAATTAAAAGGAAAAAGTTTAGGTGGAGATATAGAATATAATATCATGGAACCTTCAATTCTTTCTATTATTAATAGACAAAATTTATGAACATAAAACTTTGTAAATCTGAAATAAAACGACACGAGGGTGAAGTCTTAGAAATCTATTTAGATAGTTTAGGTTATAAAACTTTAGGAATTGGACATCTTTGTCAACCTCAAGACCCTGAATATAAATGGGAAGTAGGAACTAAAGTACCTCAAGAAGTTGTTGATATGTATTATGACGATGACTTCGATAGACACTACATGGAAGCTATACATGTCTTTGGAAGACACGAAGACTGGGATGAGCTTCCTGAAGTTATACAAAGAGTGTTAGTAAACATGTGTTTTAATTTAGGAGCTTCAAAGCTTTCTAAGTTTCGTAACATGTTGAAAGCTTGTAGAGAACATGACTGGGAGAAGATGGCTATTGAAATGGAAGATAGTCGTTGGTTTAAACAAG
>Ga0222718_10003793_pt1 | contig 12823 bp, 12 predicted proteins | sample C33_27DmetaG_FD_165045 | JGI IMG/M metagenome (GOLD analysis project Ga0222718, IMG submission 165045) | Estuarine water microbial communities from San Francisco Bay, California, United States - C33_27D | ecosystem: Environmental > Aquatic > Marine > Unclassified | place: USA: California... | reverse complement strand
ATTTAATACAGTTTATTTTTGACTCCCTTCTTTTTTTTTTCTTATTCTTCTAATTAAAGATCTTTCTCTATCCCTCGCTTCTATTGTAGCGTCATGATTTTCAATTTGTTGAACCATCATTTGTTTATCCACTTCCCATACATCTTCTAAAACATTATCCATATATGTTTCCAAATCAACATCGTTTGCTTTATTATGTACTTCTATCGATTTAATCTCGTATTGTTTCATTTTATACATTAAATAATCAAACTCAGAAGCGAATACAACGGGATTCTCAACGCATTGATATAAAAATGGGGGATAATTAAGTCCATTTGAAACACATGAAGATGTTAATAATTCTCTAAAATATTTTCTTGTCACGAATCTTTCTACTGTATCCAAAAATATGGAAAATCTTTCATCGCTATCATCGTCATTCGAAATTTTTTCAATCGCTCTAAAAATATCACATTTTTTGGTTATATCAAAATTTATACCTAAGTCTATACGAATTTTTTTCTTAAGTTTAAGTGAATCATATATATCGAATAATTCAGGTTTTATATTTTCTGGTTTAGAAAAAATACTTCCTCTAGATTTAGCCATATATATTAGTGTAACAATAGAATATTTCGCGATTAAATTATGTTTCAATAGATTTTATATTCTTATATTAAATGAAATGTGACAAGAATAATAACGGTGGTGCCGTAATGAAAATGGGTTATTCACCCGAAAAAGAAAAATGATTTTTTTGGGAATATGTATTTGGATTAGATTTCTTATAGCTTTCGGTGTTTATAAATTTTATCGGCGCAATGAATTATCTTACCTTATCCCAATAATCGCCGGTTATTCCATTTACATTAATGCTAAACAGATATTCAACGACAAAAAAAAAGGGAAATGCGTTTGGTGGTCCAGACCATTCCATATACTCAATGGTTTAGCTGTTTTGCTCGTGAGCGTGTTTAAAATCAGTTTGTTTAATTTACACCCTAATCGATTAATTTCCCGATTATTGTTGATAGATGTTTTGTTTGGTATTGTAACTTCCCTTATAAAAAAACCTTGGTGATTTATATTTATAAACCGATTTAAAACCATAATATATTATTATATTATGATTCTTGACACGTTACAAAACCAAAAATTAGATAAATATTATAAAGGCAATGATATAAGTAATTCACTAAAATCAATAATACACGTTATTAATACACCTACATATCTTATACAACTACCTAATAAAGTATGGGCATTGATTAAACAATTTATGATTTACGGTAAAGATAAATGTATATTGGCTACAAAATTTTATCAATCTAAAGAACCATATATTATCCAACAGGGTAAATTTATTACTTTTCCTTATATTTTTAATAATACCACATTAATCAAACTATCGTTACGTCGGAACCAAATAACGGATATCAGCGTACTCGGTAACGCGCTCAACACGAATTCCACATTAACTAGTTTAGGTCTAGTTGAAAACAAAATCACGGATATCACGGCACTTGGTAATGCACTGAAGACTAATTCCACATTAACCAAATTATATCTAAGCAAAAACGAAATCAGTGATATCACGGCACTCGGCAACGCACTCAACACAAATACCGCATTAAGCGAATTATATCTAAGCCACAACCAAATCACGGATATCACCGCACTCGGCAACGCACTCAATACGAATTCCACATTAACTGTATTAAATATAAACGACAACCAAATCACGGATATCACCGCACTCGGCAACGCACTCAACGCGAATTCCACGTTAACTGAATTATCTCTACACCGTAACCAAATCGCGGATATCATCGCACTCGGCAACGCACTCAACACTAATTCCACATTAACCACATTATGGCTATGGAAGAACCAAATCACGGATATCACGGTACTCGGCAATGCACTCAATACGAATTCCACATTAACCAAATTATATCTAGGCGGCAATCAAATCACTGATATCACGGAACTTGCCAATGCACTGAAGACGAATTCCACATTAAATAGTTTAAGTCTAGGTGAAAACCAATTCACGGATATCACTGCACTTGCCAATGCACTGAAGACGAATTCCACATTAAACTATTTAAATCTGAAGGATAGCCGATTTGTGAGCCATGACGACAAAATTCTTCTTAGACAAGAATGGGAGATGCGCTGGTATAATTTCTCTACTAGTCGTGTGGGACTACCACTTTAAAACTTAAAACTTAAAACTTAAAACTTAAAAATACTTTCATATTATTCTTTATAGAATGAAAGTATTAATTACGGGAGGATTCGGTATGGTCGGTCGCTGTATTAAAGATTTTCAGTCCAAAGCACATCAATTTTTCAAAGGCGAAACACTCGACTTTTATTATTTGTCTAGTCGAGAATGCGATTTAAGAGATCGCGATGCTGTACTCAAATTTTTTGCTCTTCATAATTTCGAAGGACTCATTCACCTGGCCGCCAATGTTGGCGGACTATACAAAAACATGAATCAAGGTATCGAAATGTTTTCCGACAATGTAAAAATCAACGAAAACGTTTTGGAAGGAGCCCACTTATCCGGTATTCAACGTGCCGTTTTTGTTCTTTCTTCTTGTATTTATCCCGCCCAACCTTCGCGCTTTCCCATGGACGAATCTATGATTCACGAATCTGCTCCCCATCCATCCAACGAAGGTTACGCCTACGCCAAGCGCATGCTCGAATTACAGTGTCGACAATATGCTAAAAAACACGGACGTGAATATATTTGTGCTATTCCCGTGAATTTGTATGGACCTTACGACAATTTCAAAGTTGGCGTCAGTCATATGATACCGGGTCTCATGGAACGCTTTCATCGGGGGAGAAAACTATATCAAACCGAAAAATACGTGGCTTACGGAACGGGGAAACCTTTGCGTCAATTTTTATACGCACGTGATTTCGCAGAGATTTTGTGCCGTCTTTTACTCACCGAAGAATGCAAGGCTGGAATGAAAAGTGGAAACATCATTTGCTGTAATGATGAATATACTGTACAAGAAGTAGTTGAAAAATTGGGCGAGGCAATGGGTATCCCCCGCGAAGATATTTTGTTTGATGCGTCTCGCTCTGATGGTTGTATGAAAAAAACCGTGTCCAATGCCAAATTTCGTGCCCTTTTCCCCGACTTTGAATTTACGGATTTCTCGACGGGACTTAAAGAAACATATGAATGGTTCCAAAAAGCCGAGGCTGAGGGGACGGCGCGCATTTAATGCTTTATAAATTAAGAAATCGAATGTGTTATTCGCGTTGATAACGAATAACATATTCATAGAAAAAATACAACACAGTAAACATACAAGAACCACTGCGACAAAACGGAAACCCAGCAAGATATGGGGAAAGAAGGACCGAAATATAAAATCTTGGAAAATGACTATGGGGAAAAAACTGTCGTTTACGGGGATAAAATTTACCCCGTTAAACATGCGTGGTATTCATACAAAGAAGGAGCGCTAGGAACGACTTACCAATATCTTAATTTGGACGAACGAATCGTAACGTTAACTTTATTGACAAATGAAAAAATTAAACCCGCGGGATATAAAAATTTAAAATACAAAGGCACCGTATTCAAATACATTGCTCAATATAAAATGAAAAATGTAAGTTGTCGAAAAAGATATTGATTGGTCGATAAAGAAAATTAACCTCGATACATTGAATACTGTAAATTGGCAATATAACCCGCTTTTTTAATTAATGCTTCCTGTGTTTTTTTTCCGTCTTTCAATATTCTATCATACATTGCGTTTTTGACGATTCTCTTCATTCCTCTCGCTGTTCTATCAAAGTATTCACGCCCTTCGACTGGTTTACCATATTTCTCTTTACAATTATTAATTATATGCTTTTCCATGCGTTTATTTTGATATTCCGTATTGTAACGTCCGGGCATTGGATAAACTGTTCGATTTGTCATTCCACCGTTTTCTGGATATTGTCTCTTATATTCTTGTCCCCGCCTTTTGGCATTGTTTGTTCGACCAACTTTTCCACCAGGAGGTGTATCGCCAACGTATATACAATAATGTTCTTTTTTCGTGGCTTTTTTATTTTTCGGCATCTTATATGATTAAATAAATGACGATATTTTTAAACTGTAAATCATTTAAAGAAAATCATCCAAATATAGATATAAGTATGGATATATCTACATTTAACTTAGCTCAACCCGATAAAAATTACTCATTGCATAATAATTTGTTGTCCAGTGTGAGTACCCCTAGGCATGTAAAGCAAGTTCCAAATATACTCACTAAGGAAATAACTCCCAAAACTAGTTGCGCAAATCAAAAATCCAGCGGACGTTGTTGGATTTTCGCCGCTGTCAATATGCTACGCAGAAAGGTTATTACCGATAAGAAAATACCCGAATCTTTTGAATTTTCACAAAGTTACGTATTCTTTTTCGACAAACTAGAAAGAATGAACTACAATTTAAAATTGGTTGAAGACCTTTCGTCCGAAAATCGTTCTTGGGACGATAGAGTTATCCAACACATTCTCAAAGAACCGTTTGGCGATGGCGGACAATGGGTCATGTTTACCAATATCGCCAATAAATATGGTTTAATCCCCAAAGATAGTTATCCCGAAAGCAAACACAGTAGCAATTCAGCGGGCGTAAATATGGTAATGTCTAGAATGTTTCGAACTTTTGCCAAAGATTATTTTCACAACCGAGAAAACTATAATAGAAAGAAATGTCTTGAGAAAACCTGGCAAGTCCTTGTAAGATTTTTTGGAGAACCACCCAAAAAATTTGTTTGGAATTATAAATCAGATAAAAAAGTTGAAACATTCAGTGGCACGCCGAGAGATTTTATGAAAGATTTTTGTAAAATCAATTTCGACGATTATGTATCGCTTACCCATGATCCCAGAAACATATATAATCGCCTGTATGGCGTAGAACATCTGGGCAATGTGGAAGGCGGCGATGTAGTCAAATATTTAAATATGGATATAGACCGAATGGTAACACTTTCTAAGAAAGCCATCGATGATAATACACCCGTATGGTTTGGAAGCGATGTGGGACAATTTTTTAATTCGAAACTAGCCATGCTCGATGAAAAATCATTTGACTACGTTGGGTTCTTAGACCTCGACGATACCATGAATAAAAAAGAACGTATCAATTTTTGCGAAAGTCTGATGACACACGCAATGGTTTACGTTGGTTATAATACGGATGTTTATGGTGCTGTTAATTATTGGAAGATCGAGAATAGTTGGGGTACAACAGGACCTTATTCGGGAAATCTCATATGTAGTGACAAATGGTTCAGGGAATATACCTATCAATTGATTATTCCCAAGAAATATATATCCGAGGAAGAGAAGAAAATCTGGACAGGTGATATTGAAAAATCCTTCCCTATTTGGGACCCGATGGGTTCGCTCGCGATGTGAGTGCATTACAAAAAACAAAATGAAAATCCAATTTAATATTTCTGCTTCAGAAGAAAAGGAAAAAGGAAGCATTAATATACCACATAGTAAATAATTTTATGCGATTGAAACATGGTAAACATAAACACCCTTATGTCGAAGTACCACGAGGAAGGAGGCGATGATGTTACTATGATGACGGCGCCGACACAAGCCATGACGGTCAAAACGACGAAAGAAAAGACGGCATTTACGACTGCGACAGCGAAAAAAGCCGAACTTCTGTGCTTAAAATATTTTAAATTTAACAGAAACAATAATAAGACGTGGCAAGAGTTCATTGCTTCTCTTCGCGCCAAAGACAAAAAGATGTTGGAAAATTCCCGAAAAGAATATCAAAAGGGCGAAAAATTTACGTTGATTCGCGCAATAAAAGAGCAGAACGACGAAATTCCCAAGAATTTTGACGCATGGTGCGAGGCGAAGTTGCCGTCGAGAAACTCACAAAACATCGAAGAAACTCTTTCTAAGTTTGGCAACGGAGAAGGACAATTCAAAAATTTCAGTGACTTTGCTCAGGAATGGACAAAAAGAGAACTCGACCAATGGTGGAGCCGAAGAAAAAATCATAATGACGGAAAGAATGTAAAAATGATTAAGGCGTTGCTGAACGCCGAAATTCCCCTCGTGCAAAAATGGCTTGATAGCGAACACCACAAACATTTTAACAACCCGACAAGAAAGAGAAAGGCGAAAGTCGACAATAGTGTACAAAAACTGCTTAGTTTGTTTGGTTACGGCGAAGGCAAATTTAATGACTTTGGTGAATTTGCTCGGTCTTGGAATCCAAAGACAAATGCCTGTGATACGTGGTATAAACGAAGAACACAATGGAGGGAGACAAAAAAAAATAAGCACATTTTAGCGTTGTTGAAAGCGAAAATTCCAAAAGTGCAAAAGTGGCTCGATAGCGAATATCACAAAACATTTGACGATGACCACAATTATCATGTCCACTCGACTAAGGAAGTTCGTTTAAGCAACAAGCAAAAAATGGAAAAAATGATGGAGGAACATGCCGACGAAATGGAAAAGAAAGATCAGTCATATGACAAAAAAAAGCAAATAATAGAGACAATAAACTTCAAATTCATTAAAAAGATGAAGAAAGAACATGCCGAAGAAATGGCTAAAAAAGACCAAAAACATGTCGACGAAATGGAAAGAATGAAGAGAGAACATATCGACGAAATGGAAAGAATGAAGAGAGAACATTCCGAAGAAATGAAAATACTTAAAGATAATGTAAATGATTGTTGGGATAAAATTATCGAAAATATCTGTAATAGCAAAAAATTCATATATGTCGCCGAAACGGACGACGAAGAAGATGATATATTTCCCAGCGATGATGAAGTCTTCAAATAGATTAAAAAATAAAATAATTTAAATGTAATCAATAATTTAGTAAGGAATTAATTTTTTAATTCACATTTTCCACACAAATATTGTTTCAAATTATACTGCTCATACTTTTCACAATACTCCTTCAAAACTTTCATCCTTTCTTCCGCCAAAGGTTTACCCTCAATCTTATCTCCATAAACATCGTCAATAGCTTGTAAATTTTCAGAACTCACAAAAATATCTACCAAATCATTGAGCACTTTCAACTCATCTTTAAATTCTGGGTTAAAATTTTCCATATTACTAATAATTTCTTGAATTCTTCCGAAAATTTCGTAAAAATTCAAAAACGACAAAGGACATATATGGTCAATTTGCAATCCTTTTTTACCTCTCTTTCTCTTTATTTCCTTATCTTTGCGCTGCATCATTTCAATGACATCCTCTATTCTTATATCATCACATTGTATTTCCAATTCTTCTTCATTCGCTTGACAAAATCGCCAATAAACGTGATAATGCTTGTGAGTGTTATCGAATCCACCGCCTTCCAATATTTTTTTCTGTGTTTTCTTGATATCATTTACTTGAATTCTAAACTTATGTCTTATATAATCATTGGGACATACTACATGTGATTTACTCAATTCCTTGAGGGTGTTTTTTCTACCATTTGGTGCTATTTCTTGACAATAAGTTGTACCATCACTTCTTTTACCATTTTCGTAGCGATGAAATAAATATTGTTTTCCCCATGGTGAATCTTGTTTTTTATGTAATTTATACTCAGCAGTAAATTTCCCATTAGAAACATCTATGAAATCACCCTCTTCTAAATTTTTCAGTCTTTCTTCGTCAATGGTTTCACCAACCTTATTTAATTTTTCAAATATATAGAACAACAGTGTGAATGCTCTTAAAAAGGAATCATTCATCGCATCAATTTCTTTGTCACGAATGTGTGTTTGGGTTTTACTGTACTCTTAATGCCTCCCCCCTACTTTTTGTTTCTTTTTCGATTTAAAAAAAAAATGCATCGAAACTTAAACATTATTTATCATTGAAAAAGTATAAACAATGTCTGCGCCAAAAAGAATCCGTGAAATCATTGGTCTATTGGGACACCAGGGCGTCGGTAAAAATTACATCGCCGAGAAAATTCTTCCCAAAATCCTCATAAATTCTCGTAATACTGTCGTGCTTGCCTTTGCCGATCATCTCAAAATTGAGTGTATTTCCAAATTAGGTGCCGACTTCGACAAAGTCTACGGCGAAAAAGACTATGAAACACGCAAATTATTACAAATCACCGGCACCGAAGAAGGACGCGATAAATACGGCAAAGACATCTGGATTAAAACTCTGGAAAACTGGATTAAAGTGTTAAATAGTCGCGGTGTCGAAAGGTTCATTATTAGTGATGTACGCTTTGCCAACGAAGCCAAATGGGTTAAATCGATGGGCGGGACTGTCATTAAAATCTCTTCGCCCCAACGTTACCAGACAAGACTCATGAAAGAAAGTTCAAAAGGTGGCGATTCGGGAAAATCTCTGGAAGAAAGAATGAACGAATTGATGGAACATCCTTCCGAGAAAGAAATCGACACCGTGAAGACTTTTGACTTTGAAATAAAAAATGATCCAGGTGACAATCCTCGAGAAGAATTGGCCCAAAAAATGGTTAAATTTCATACTTTTCCCTGTGGACTCAGCGAACAAAAATTTATTTTACGAGGCATAAAGCGACGCGAGAGTTATACTAAAAGTTTGGAGTCGGGAAATTAATTATGTTAGCAGGTCGGGGTAAAATGGAATATTCCTGGACGAATCGGGCAAATTTGCGGAACGACACGCGTTTTGAAATGTTCGTGAAGTTCTTTCTGTTCGGAGAACCAATGCTTGCGATGTACTCCGCATACTGGATAACCATGAATATCGCTCAGAGAACAACGTCTCCCCTTTCGGGTAAGGTGATTACATCTAATGACTTTAATATCTTTGTTTGCTCTTCCCTTTTCTCGCAATTTTTTTATTGCTTCTTGTTCTTTTTCATATTCGGGGTCAGTTAACATACGAAACTGATGGGTTTTTCTAATCAATACACGATAGGTCGTTCGCGGGCAATTGGAAATAAAAACCATGCTCCGACTAAATATTCTCAACGTCTTATAGTAGCCAGTATTCTCAATGAGTTTTTTGAAAAACTTAGCACTTTGTCGGTTGACCAAAGATAAGGAGGAACAAGTGTTTGCGAATTTATCAAAGGATAATATCATCCTGGAGTCCCTAAGACTTAATACTGAAATCATGTCCATCAAGAAGAAACGGGGTTCAAACAGATAGCTGTAAATTTCCCATTCGTTGGGAAAATGCAATCCTTCGATAAAACAAAACATTCCATTTTCTTCGGGGAAATAATCCTCGTATTGGGGTTTTTGTCCCGAGTAAAAGAACATATTTGCGATTTTACAATATTTATTATTTTTGGTATCTTATTTACATACAATAATGTTTTATTTCCGACTAAAACATTATTTAAATCGATTTATAAATACAAATTCAAATGACAAACAACTTAAACACGATATATACAAAATCCAATTAAATACTTTATTAGTTATTTACAAAACAAATACAATGACATTCTTTTCATTAATTCCTCGTAATCCACGAAAACTTTTACCTCATTTACAAAAAACTTCTTTCGCGGTCCCTCATATTTGGGGTAAACATGATTTCACTCCAAAAATGAAAAGAGACAAAATTCTATATGGTTATCATAAATATGTCTCGTCTTCTCTTCGACGAGACATTGACGATATAGACGGAACACGCTTACCCATTATTCTAGAAAAAGGAAAGGGTCAATATTTGTATGATGAAAATCTACGAAAATATATTGACTTCACATCACAAAATTTAAATATATCATGTGGACACAGCATAAGAGACATCACTGAAGTTGCCTGTCGACAAATGATGAAAATAACCAATCATCATTCGGATTTTTACAACGAAGAAGTTCCCAAACTCGCAAAAAAAATAATCCAGAAACTCCCTCCTCACGTTGACGGGGAAGACTGGGTAGTTCATTTTGTAAATAGTTCTTTCGAAGCAAACAATCTAGCCATTACAATGTCTAGGTGTTCCAATAATTCACACGAAATTTTCACCATAAAAAATACATATCATGGTTTTCACCCGCATCATAATATCATTACTAGTCCTTTTATCAGGTTAGATCCGAAAAATGGCATTGAACACTTTGAAGACATTTTGTCGTTTGGTACTTTTGGTAAAGCAAATTCAATCATTATTGAACCCGCGCAACTATTCAATGATTTACATCCTTTATCCAAAAATTACATAGCAGAAGCATTTGAATTGATAAAAGAATGTGGTGGTGTAACCATTGTTGATGAAACTTTCTCTGGTTTAGCTCGCACCGGAAAAAATTTCTGGGCGTGGCGAAATGATTCCTTCCAAAAAACTGTACCCGATATTATTACCATCGGAGAAGGACTGGGAAACGGGATATCAACCATAGCCGCAGTAGCCACCAGACGTTCTATTAGTGAACATTATTCCGCGAGTTATAATGACCCCATGTATAAGAGTACTAGATGTACTAATCCACTTTCATTGGTCTGCGCAAATAAAGTTCTCGATTACATTAAATACGAAAGACTTTCAGAAAACAGTGAAAACAAAGGAGAATATTTGCAAAAATCAATGTTGAAACTATGTAAAGAATATCCTGAAATATTTAAAGGTGTGAGAGGCATGGGTTTATTACGAGTGCTTGAAATAAACGGCGATAAGGAAATGGCGATACATATCAAAAAAAAATTATTATCTCTAGGTGTAATAACTGACAATTGCGGTTTGAATGGAAATTTATTGAATTTACAACCTCCATTATGTGTGGAATACAAAGATATTGACAACGTGACAAAATCTTTGAAAAAAATAGGAGAAAATATATTGAATGAATTATGTATCGACGGAAGAAATAAATGGGCCAAAAAAATCAACGAAAGTATATGAAAAAGGTTATGGATAGTTTCTAAATTACAAAGCATTCAATATTTGTTCGAAATGTACCATCTTTTCAAAATGAAGATGTTTGTGTGTTTCATCTGAAAATGTATTCGCGGATGATTTTGGCGGTTGAGCTCCATAGGTTAACCAAATTGATGACACCTTTTTTCTTTTTTCCAGGAAACTTTCTGAATTTTTAGATTTTTCTCCTGAATATTCGCCAATCATCAAATATTTGTTATGTTCGGGAAAAAACGTCTCTTCTAAATTCTCAGGAATATATTGCATTTTTACTCGATGTCCTTTTTCTTCCAATTGTTTCTTTAAAGCAATGGCAAATGTTCTTTGAAAATCTGTTGTTTTCTCAAAGGTTTGGTTAATTAATATCACGTGCCATTTCACATCCTTTTCGATCACATTTTCTATCATTAAAATGTGTTTGTTCAGTACTTCAATGTTATCCGGGCTATATTTGTGCAGTAGTGTTTGATTTTGTCTAGTAATAGTTTTCAAATATTCGGGTCCTTTCCGAGATGCTTTCATAGCGAGCTCCAACGCATCGACACCTTCATCGATTTTTTCATAATAATGCCCCGCCTCCTTGAATGGCTCCGAATTATGTACCATTGGATAATTCAAATGAAACATCTCCAAATGAAGAAAGTTCAGCGGATTGTCATATTGATATGAGAGCGGAATTATCTGAAAACTTTTATCTTTTAATTGTTTTACCACATCCAATAAAATCATTCTGGAATAATATTCAATAAGGTGTCGGCGATGAATCTCGAGAGAATCCAAAAATTTACCAAATGATGTTTTTTCCTTTGTTTTCGAAGAAACCTCGGGACTCGCCAATATAATCACCTTGAAATTACGATGTCCGCGTTCATACAATCTCTCACATATCAAAAGCGGCATCATACATGTTTTCGTTATATTCATATTGGCTTCAGCTATTAATATCGCCGTTTTCGCTGGCTGTTTCCCTTCGGGAGACCACCTCAAATCGTCCTTCATTTTCTGAATATATTTGTCACACACTGTTGTATTCCAAGTATATGGTACTACTCTACTCGGCGTGTTATAAGTTGTCTCAAAAAAATCCAAATTCTTCTCATAATTCGGTATCGTCCAATATTCCGACACGTGTTGAGATATTTCTTTCGAATTGTCCTTAACATATCCATGCTTATTAAATACAATATCCTCTTGATAAATATAATAAACGTTCCCGCAATTATACTTAATCATTTTCACGTTGTTCTCATTGAATAACTTTAAAATGGGAAAATCCACTATGGTTCCTGACAAAAATATCATGGCGTGATAATCATAACATTCCGACAAATTTGATAATGTAATAGATTTGACAGGAATATTTGTCAAATGAAATTGCTCATAGTGTTGGTCCGCCGTTATCAATTCCACTTTGTAATTAGGGTTTTTTATTAGTGTCTCATACAAAAATAGTGACTGCTGCATGCAACCATTCTCGAAAATAGATACTTTCGGCGCATTAATCAATATAGCGATCTTCCGTTCGGGTGTCATTCTGGGTAATACCTTGTAACGGTAATAATGGTATAAAACAACTCTATTTCCTCTCTGGGAATCCACGACTTTGGCACATGCTCCGTCATGTTTTTCTTCTCTGAATATTTTACCTTTCATTTGACTGTTTTCGCCGTATTTTCCATCAACTATAATATCGTGGAGATTTTTACATAGTAAGTGCCCGTAATTATCTAGAGCTTCTTGAGAAACGTTGTAAGCATCTTTTAGGGCTTTGTAAATGATTTCGTTTTTGGGTTCACATCCAATAAATCCTTGAAACATAGTACCTGGGAAATAGGAAGATTTTACTGTGAAAAATTGGAAATCAAGTACTATCTCGTCGATGTTCATGGCTAACATTGCATCGGTGTCGAAATACACCCCACCACATACATAC
>Ga0222718_10003792_pt1 | contig 12823 bp, 18 predicted proteins | sample C33_27DmetaG_FD_165045 | JGI IMG/M metagenome (GOLD analysis project Ga0222718, IMG submission 165045) | Estuarine water microbial communities from San Francisco Bay, California, United States - C33_27D | ecosystem: Environmental > Aquatic > Marine > Unclassified | place: USA: California... | reverse complement strand
CATGTTGGCTAAACTCGAATAAATGGTGCCGTCAAAATAATCTCCAGAATATCCAATGCCGCCGCCATCGAATAAATCATCAAAATAAGAGACTGGTTCAAGATGCTTAACTCTAGTCCGATCACCTGGTGCCTCACTTTCATCCATAAACGCATTGCCAAAAATCTTCGGACCACCCAGCGCATTACCCAGCGTACCAAGTATTCCACCCTCGAAATCCACGCCCGACTTACCAGCCCCGCCGCCGTCAAACATGTCGCTAATCGAAATGTATTTTTTCTTTTCAGCCATCTAACACTTCCACCCGATCATCGCTCACAATCATCTCGCCCCGACACTTCGGACAAGGCCGCACAGCATTAAACGACAAGCCACCATGCAATTCCTTGAAATACACGTACCCGTCATTGCACTCTCTGTGATCGCAGCGCTTAAACTTTTTCATCCATCAAACTCACACACTTCCAGTCCATGATCGAATACCCAGCATACGCCCTCGCAACCACTTGCGCGCCAACCTCAGATACCGCCCTCTCACAAACCTCTCTTGAAGGAAAAACTGGACTACCCACCGTCATGCAGTTCACGGGACTGCAAATCAGGAAGATAGCCCCGAAAATCATGTCTTCCTAACTTTCGCAGTCTTCGCCGCCTTACGAAAAGCAGAAGCAGTAGGCGCACCCTTCGAATTAGGCTTGCGCATCTTCTCGCCAGATCCAGCCTTTATACGCTTCCGCTTTTTGTGAATATTTTCATAAAGCGACACTACTGAAACATCCCGCCCTTCTTGCCCTTGGGCTTCTTCTTCGTACCCTTAGATTTTCCATATCCTGGCATTACGCTACACCTCTCAAGTTACGCCGTATCGGCTTGTTCCACCGCATCGCACCCGCCGATCCATGCAGCGCAATCGCCGCATCACCCGACAAGGACAAACAGAGCGCGTCAGCCATGTCGGGCGACTTCAACCCCCGCGACTTCATATCACTCTTACTTTCAATCTTTATCTTACCCGAAGACGTGAAACTATACTTAGGGGCAGAAAGTTCTGAGAGCAGATCCTCATTGCGCGGCAAGCGACAATCCCGCGCCTCTAACCACGCCTTCAGACGGAACCACAATTCTGCCCTCAAGTTTAAATACTGAGTACCCATAGAGGGACTTTCCGACACATTCACGCCCTGAACCGGCAACCCCAACTCAGTGAGCCTGTCAGCCACCCCAGCGCCCAATCCAGAACTGTCCACAAAAACCTGCCCAGGCTGCGCAGAGGGCGGCAACGCCTCGTACTCAGCCATCACTGACCCGCACAGCTGCATCAAATCCAACTTCTTCCACACGCGCATGTCCGTCACCACACGACCCACACGCTTGCACAACACGCTCGCATCATCCCCCATGCGCGCAACATCCAACGACCAAACCGGCGTTACACCATCAGCCGCCTCAATGTCCCTGTGCATCGCACTCTCAATCAAGTGCAGAGGAATAACCGTGTCATCGTCAGCAATGGGAAATTCGCCCGTGACGCGCGTTCTCCAGGCATTCGTCCCCTCGCCATAACGCTCGCGCATCTCCTGGACATACTCTTTCGACACCCGTGGGCTGTCCAAACAACTCACCGTGCGCGTCCACCAGTTCTTTTTCAAACGATGGTGCGTGTCATAGAAAAACCCAGATCCCCGCGTAGGGTTGCCCAACAAAATCGTGTGTGCATGATCGCCCGACATCGACCCCGCAGAAGCCGAAAACACCTCTTCCGGTATCCCAGACGCCTCGTCGGCACACAAAAGCACATGATCCGAGTGGACACCCTGCAAACTCTCTGGACTTTCCTTCCGACTGGTTTTCGCCGCGATAAATGCCTCGCTGGGTGCCGCTATCAACTCAACCCGATCCGACTTCACATTCAACAACTTCTGCAACGGCTCCGGCATCTCACGCACCCACCGCTTCAACTCCGCAAACAGCGCATCAAACAGCTGCGAGCTTGTCGGAGCCGTCACCACAACCTTCACCGGAAATCTCGTCAGCAAAAACCACAACATCAGCCAGGACGTGCCAGTAGACTTTCCAACGCCATGTCCAGACGCCACCGAACACCGGCGCTCGCCACTGGCAATCGCTTCCATCAATTCCTTCTGCCAGGGATCAGGCTCGCAGTTCAAAACCTCTTGAACGAATAAGACAGGCCGCTTGCGATAACGCCTTACAAAATCCTCAAACGCATTGCCGGCCATCAGTGCAGCGTCTCCTCGCGCCGCTCCAACATCGCGCGCCGAACATCCTCAAAATCATCAACTAAACACTCAGCCGCCAGCATAATCAATTCATGCATGCCGCGCTCGTCCGTATCGCTCACAGTCACCAGACGATCATCCTTGCGAACTATCATCACAAAATCATCGGCCCAGGCCAAATAATTCAAAACCTCAATCGCCCTCATGATCAATCACCTCTGCCTGTACCTTGCGCAACGCATCCAAGTGCTGAGCATGTATGTTGACCTGGACTTGCTGATTTGCCCTCGTCGTGTTCCACCGGTCAGGATCCATCGCACTGGCAATCCACTTGCGTACAGCAATCCGCTCCCGCGCCTTGGAGATGGCCGCTGTCTCCTCTGGCACGTTGTCAGCAATTTCCAGAGCAGCGTCTGCAAGCTGCTCCGCGCCTAGCCTCTGCGCTTCGCGCAGCTGGGTGCGGTTTTCTGGCTTATTGAGGATGGCAGAGAGCATGTTGCGCGACACCTGGAACTCTCTCGCAATTGAGGCGATTGTGCGCCCGTTTGAAATTTCCTCAAAAATTTTTTCGACGCCGCCGGTTTCATCGATAAGAGCCAATAGGGTGCGATGTTTTTTTCTTCCTGCCATTTGTTGTCCTTTCTCACCAAATTTACAAAAATTTTTTTCCTGACGCATTGCTTAGCGGATGTGTGTCCGTAATTCCCTGCCCAGCTTACCAGCACCCCCACCCCCCCGGGGGGGGGGTATTTTCGGCCTACCCCACCCCAAAACCGGCCCTTTTTGAAACCTTTCTGAAACCATACCTGCTAACTCATTGATATTGCTGCATTATTATAGCATAGGAAGTGATGTGCGGTGCTATGAGGAGCCGCCTCGCGTACACGCGCGCGGATTTGCGCCGTGTGCAAATCCTTGGTCCCAGTCAAAACGGTATCGGATCGTCATGCTCACCGACATCCGGTAAGCTAACGCTTTGCAGCTTTGCATTGGGGAACGCGCCCTTCACTTCAGCCGTCATGTCGCCCAGCTTTGTCTTGCGCCACTGCGCATAATACACGCCAACCTCATGCAGTGTGATTAACTCTAGGTCAGGACGATCTGCTCTTACTCTCGGCCAAGCATCCTCATCAGCGAGGATCGCTGCCCTCACGCCATCAACCTCGAACTCCCAGTAAGTTGCATCGGCACCAACCGCACCAGCCGCATCTGCCAGCTGATCCATCTTGATCATGCCTCGAATGCAGTCATCCGCGCAGTGCCGTGCCTGGGCTGCATCATTGGCATTGATCGCATCGTTCAGCTTCCCCAGTGCCTGGCCATACTTGTGAGCCGTGTCAGCATCGACCAGTTGGATGAGCCTATCGACGCCCCACTTCTGATCGACGTAGCGCACCCATCTATCGAAGCCAGCTATTGCCAGTTCGGTTGCTATCTCTTCCTTTGACGACTGTGGATTGAGGAGCCGATCAAACTTCTTCCCCTTTCCTCTGGCTTTATACGCACCTCTAGCCATCACGAAACTTCTGATTGTAATACTTGTGATCTAGTTCGTGAATGTAATCTTGCAGCGCATCCTTCCTATCGACGCAGCCTAGACGGTCGAAGCCATCGTAGACAACGTAGCCCTCGCCGTAGTCGTAGTCCCACTCCAGCCAACCGACAATCTTAACATTCTTGCTTTTTACTCTTTCCATTATCTTGCTCCGACAGCGCAGTGTAGAAACGTAGAAACCCTATAGGGTTTTTCTACGTTTTCTACGCTTTTGCAGGCTGTGGTGTAGAAATAGAAAAGCGTAGAAATTCTACGTTTTCTACACCTCTGAATATTCATGCTTACCACTGAGCAACTCCGATATTCTGCCCGCATTGACCTTGTAGCGTTTCGCTAATGTCATGCAGCTTTGGTTTGGGTTCTTTCGATAATCGTCCATGATCATGTTGGCGATGTGCCGTGTTATCCTCTGACTTTCGCACGGCGCTTTCTTCTTCACGTAATCGCGGTAGCTGTAGCTGATCGCCTCTTGAATAAGACTGATCACCTCTTCGTTTGCGGTGCTGTCGATGGCTTGTCTTAGCAAGTCACGCACCCTGGCCATGTCAGACATTTACTCGTCCTTCCTTCGTTGTTATCCAAACTTGATTGTGGTTCTTGCCCATCAGGCCGCTGCCCAACAGCGCGTCCATTGCCTTGTCGTAGGCTGACCGGCTGTTTGGCGTGTTCATCTGGCCTCTGGTAAACTCACGCAGCTGCTCAGCATCGATGCACCAATACTTGCCACCTTCGGGCCAACCAGTGCCGCCAGGATTTGCCTTGCCTACGTTGTCGGCTCTCAGCTGCCGAAAGGCATTGAAGATCGCTACTTGGTTCTTGCCGTTTGGTCGTTTCTTCTGTTTGGCCTCTTGCGCATCCTCGGCGCTTGCAGCTTTCACGACCGCTGTTGTGACGGCATCTCCATCTTGATCGTATCCCAGTTCCACGCTGTCGAGCGTGAATGCGAATGGCTCAGCTGGTTCCTGATCTCGTTGCTTTGTTGCAGTCGCAAAAGAGATCCCGTCCATCTTGGTTAATTCTATTTCGGTTGAGACAGCCGCTCTCAGCAAGGAATGGCCCCTCGCTCCGCGTGACGCGTCCTTGCCTGAGTGGTGGATAAGGCAGACGTGCGCGCCGGTTTGCTCTGCCAGTGCGTCTTTGATCTTGACCATGCGGCCCATGTCTGTGGATGAGTTTTCGTCACCACCGGCCAGAGCGCGGCTGAGTGTATCGACGACGATCATTGCGAGCTTGCCGTATTGCGCTTCGATCTCTTGGATCATGGCGGCGAGGATTTGGAGATCTTCCTCGCTGTTGAGCATGTCGAGCGGCGCGCGCCTAACAGCAAGCGGCACGTCCTTGCACTGGTATTTTTGCTGGAGTGCGTAGAGCCTGTTGTTCATTCCCAGGCCACCTTCGAGCGCGAGGTATGCGACTGGCCCTTGTTGGGTTCTGTACTGATACCAGGGTATACCGGCGGCAATGCAGTAGCACATTTCCAATACGAAAAAGCTTTTACCTATGTTGCTTTCTCCGTAGATGACTGACGTGCCGGATCTGTCGAGCCATCGCTTGACCAGGTAATTGCTGGAGAGGATGGGTTGCGCCTGACCTGGGTAGATAATTGAAGACAGAGCCTTGGCTTGTATTTCGGGCGTAGCTGGCGCTGTAAGCACCTCTGAGGGCTGTTTAGGCACGATGGGTGCGTATCCCTTGCCGATGGCACCATCAAAGGCTGTCTGCACTTCCCTGCGCGTTTGCTCGACTGTCCAGCCTGAGAGCGTGAGGTTGTCGGTGATTTGATGCACTTGGCTGGCTGAGTAGCCTTGGCTGACATAGTAGGCGACGAGCGTGACGATGTTGTTGTGCCAGTTGTGACCGGCTTTGATTTGATCGATCAGGTCTTGCGGATTGACCGCACCTCTGGCTAGATCGATGTGTATACCGCTGTGTATACTTTCTGCCGGTTTATCTAGCAGCGGGGTCGTTGCCTTGCGTGGCACCCACTGTGGAACGGGCGCGGGATCATCATCGGTCTGCCAGGTGTACGCTTTTCCGTCTATTTTGGACGGCTCAATGAGGATGTAACCCTTGTGTTTGATGTCAACTTGGCTGCACATTTCGCCAGGGAATTGCTCGACCTGGTCTGCTCTGAAGAGGTAGTGCGTCCCGCCGCTGGCTGACTTTTGAATGAGCGTGGGCGGCATTTCCTTACCGATCATAAACTCTTGGAATTTGCAGTCGGTCTTGTAGTCGTCCACGTCGATGCAAACGAGGCCGCTTTCGATCAGATTTAATCCAAGGTTGGCGTTCGGGTATCTTTCAAAATATGGCACCAGCGCGTTGAGATCGTCTGTGGCTTCCTGGTATGACAGCCTGACGCCTGTTTCGCGCTTTGCTGGTAGCTTGGAATTTTGTTCTACTGGAAAAATCTTCCAGCCTCTCTCTGTGTAATCTTTAATGGCTTCTCGCATGTCCATCGTTCTGCTCTGCATTTTTTAAAAAGGGCCGGTCAGCTAGGAGAGCCTGATGAAGCTAAAACTGACCGGCCAAGTGACCCCGCCGTTAAGACCATCGCCTGATCTATGAGGCAACGGCGGGGCGTATACGTGCGTACAGGGAGGAGAAACGCACGTATTAGAAGAAGGTTGTCCCTGATGTTGCCGCTGGCGCTGGCGGCGCTGGCGGTGCGACTGGTGCCGCTACATTAGCAACGGGTGCGGGTCGCGCTATCATGCCAGGCGAGGGTGGGCTGGGCATGACTTGTGGCGCTTGGTTTTCATTACCCATGTCGATTGCTGTGCGCGCTGAGAGGCTTTCTGGGCGCGGCATCCACTGTTGAACCTTGAGGAGCGGATAAACCCAGGTTCGTGTTTCGTAACGACCCTCTGCAACGCCGTCATGCGTGACGAGCGGCACCTGACCGGCTTGTGGGCATTGGGCTAGCTGTTGCCCCAAATAGGCAAGCGTGTCCCATGCTGTTGCCCCTGACGCCATCCACAGCGCGACCTTACCGGCACCCAGCGCCACTGGGATAGAAAACCCTCGTTTCCAGGTTTCACCTGGCTTGGGCTGCATTTGGCTGACACTGGCGTTGAACTGCCATTTGTTAGTCTCGCCGCACTGCCAGCCGGTTCTGAGTTCCGTTGTGTCTAGGACCATGCCCTGGCTGACATCACAAACTTCCTTTGGTTGGCCCGACAGGTTGGTGAAAAACACCTGCGCGTGATTAAAATTAAGACCTGGCTTTTGCTGCCAACCAAAATATAGGTCGGTGCCAGAGTTACTGTTTCCCATATCAATAATCATGCTTTTTTCCTTTCTTAGTTCGCAATTTCGGGACAAATGTTGTAAAGCGCGGCATAAACGTCAGCTTTAGTGTTTTTGACAAAGCCGTTTGTAATGCGAATTGTTTTCGTGTCGCGGCGCAGATGCTTCCACGCATAAAACCCGCAAATAAATATCGGATTGTCTATGCGTGTTCCGCCAAGACACCGCCGGTCTTCAGTCAGCCGGACATAGAGCGCGGTGAACACTGGGGGCCAAGTTGTTATGTCGTCTTGTGTTAAGCAGCGATAAGTTTCTTTCGCCTCTTCCAAAGTGACGTCTTTATTTAAAACTGCGACGACCATCGATGCGATAAAATGATTTGCGCGCCACAATCTCATTTTAGATTTAGTGTCAACAAAAGCGCTTAAAATTTCACCGATTTCACTATTAAGAAAGGGCTTTATGTCTTCGACGGTTGGCGTTGGAACACGTAGTCCAGCGCGCAACAAGTAAACTAATGGCTTTATTAATTTAGGTGACTTTCCGGTTAAATCTTCCAGTGAACGCTTTTTGCCTTGGTCTAAAACTTTAAAAATTTCACCGGCGTCTTCATCTGGCACTACTGCAAACGAAAATTCTATTGTGCGGCCAGATTGCTGACAGCCAAGAAGTCGATGCTGGCCATCTAAAATCCTACCACTTTTTGTCATCATAATTGGTGACGGCGTTAGCTGCCAACGGCCCTTGCGCATTTGCTTGGCAATGTGATTGACGTGGCTTTTAGATGGATTTCTATTGCCAATATTGCCTTTAAGCAAAGTTGTGGCCATGTCAGGCGTTATTGTCTTTGCGTAGACTTCGATTTTTTTGGAGTTTAACATTTTGCCTTCCTCTGTTTTATGTGCCGAATAACTCGGCCCGTAGTGTTTCCGCGCCGTTCCAGTAAAAGCTGTCTGGATTGTGCGGGACGATAGACAGCGCATGCTCGACGCTCTCGCAGGTGAGCAAGAAGTCGTTCAGCCGCTGAATTTGGATTTTGGTTTTTGCCAAGATTGTTCTGGGATCACCGTCTTCCAAAAACTGATATTTCTTGGGCGTCACGTAGAGAAACTTTACAGCGTGATTACCCTTGGCATGCGCGTAAATGGCGCGCTGCAATTGATGCTCTGGTGACATTACGCTTGGCATGCGCCCAGTTGTTTTTAGATCGACGGTCAGCCCCTGCGCTGGATAAACCAGATCCAGGTAGCCAATGACCTCTATGAGCGAATTGTCACTTAGCTGCGTTGTCAGACTTACCTTTTCCTGACCGAAAGCACCGGCGTTTTCATCAAACTCTGGCTTGCCATATTCTTGCAGCGCATCGATACTCAGCTTGATCGACGGCGCAATCATCTCGCGCTCTTTAGTCGTCTTTTCGTTGGCAATAGGATAAGTCTTATCGAAGCGCGCATGACCAACATCAATGGCCTCTTCCAGCGTCTTGCCGGTTGCCAGCGCGGCAACCACGGCATCCTCAATTGCGATGCCTCTGGTCATCGCTGGACTTCCTGGGAATTTCTTCTTCGCAAGTTTTTGTGCGACCCAAACATCGGGCGCGTTCTTGGAGAGATTAATTGAAGACGCGCTGAGGTGACTGACCTCGAACTTTTCAAAGCCGTTCATGTTAGTAGTGACAGCGCAATAAAAAGGTAGGCAAATATGCTGCCAAGCGCGATAATTTCAGAAATGTGGCACCACATTGAGCGGCTGCGCCACACTTTGAGGATGATATGCTCGCGGTTATTTCTCATGTTGAGAAAACGATCCCGCTGTTCAACGGTTAGTGTCGATGTCGTTTTCATATTTTTCATTTCTCTGCTCATGTCGTTTTATGTTTGATATAAATGACAAATTGTTTTATTTATGTCAATATGTTGTTTGACACGGTGTAAATCGGGACATAACAATGCATAAAAATATATAACAAGACAAAGAGCAGATGACCTTAAAAGAATACTTGGACCTATCGAAATCGCAGCAAAAAGAACTTGCCGCTGTGACTGGCTTTTGTCGCGCCACGGTGAGCCGTTGGCTAAGCGGAGAGCGGATGCCGTCTCGCCGCGCAATTGAGAAAATTCATCACGCCACCAAGGGCGCAGTGACTTGGACAGATTGGGTGCAGCGAGATGACCGACACTGAGACGATTGAGCGCTTGATGCATGAATTGGACGAGAAAAATCGCCAGCTGTCTGAAATGTTTAGTCGGACAAATGAGATGCGAAAGAAGATCAAGCGTCAGCGGCTGGAGAACGGGCGGCTCAATGCATCGCTGTCTGAAGTGAAAGCGCTGGCGCTGCAATTGGAAGAGCAATTGCGGTGGATGAGGGGCGAGTAATGGTCAACGGTAACCGCAAGGGTAAGGCGTTTGAGCGGAAGATTTGTCTCGAATTTGAAATGATGTTTGGAATGTCGATGAGCTTTAAGAGAGATATTGAGCAGTTTCGACAGGCAGATTTGGGCGACATTCTCTGCTCAGATCCTGACTTTCCCTTCATTATTGAGTGCAAGCGATATGCCCAGGGCAACGGCGTCCAGCCAGCGTGGCTGAGACAGGCTCAGAAAGCCGCTGAGACGGCAAAGAAGCATTGGGCAGTCGTTTACCAATATGACCGCAAACCCGTGCGCGTGGCCGTCTCGTTGGCGGCTATCGCTGACGCGATGGGCAACAAAGACTTCCACAAAGACACGGTGTGGGAGAGCGACCTGGAAGGCTTTGCGGAGATTGCGCGGGAAATCATGGCGCGCGTTGAGGAAAAGAAAAATCTGGAGCGGGTTTATGAGCGCATCAACACAGTTTGACAATGACCGATTTGCAGCAAATTTGGCGCGGGTGGAACCGGCGCTTGAGGCGCTGGATTTGATATGCGGTGACCGTCAAAAAGATTATGGCGGGACAGAAAATTTTACGCGCCTGGCTGAGCGCTGGAGCCAGCGTTTTGGGCGACAGGTTGAGCCTTGGGAGATCTGCTTGTTGATGATCGATCTCAAGCTGAGCCGCTTACAACATCATTACAAGCGGGACAGCGTGATCGATATAATCGGCTACGCCTGTTTGCTGGTGGAGTTACATGACGTTGGTCGAGCAGATACAGGACATAGACAGTCAAATAACGGCGCTCAAGCGGCACCGGTCACGACTGATTGAAGAGTTATACGCGAAGCAGTTAAGAAAGATCGTCGATGAAGAGAACAGCCGCATGCGCCGGAATATGTCGGTCTATTATGATGATCCAGAGGGTCATAAGTCAGAGCATGCGCGGGGTCGGCAGGACGAGATGGTGTACGCGGTGAAAAAACTTGGGATTGCCAGCTGCCACGATATTAGCTTGGAGACAGGCATCAGCAATCGATCTGTCCAGGCTGCAATTGGTGACTTGGTGCGCAAGGGGCGGCTGGTACGGCTTCCCTCTGGCCCAGGGCATATAAAAAAATACAGGCTACCAAAGATAAAGGGTTCAAATGCGAACAAAGACAACTGATCGTGCCGGTGAGGCTGTGCGAGTGCTTGAGGAAGCGGGAAAGACCGTTCACAAAGTAATAATCGATGGCAGTAAAATTGAACTAATATTGGAAAAGAGCGCCATAAGATACGGCGCTCTTGAGGAAGACAACGTGATTGATTGGCGCTAAGCCGCGTCCACAGCCTCTATCGCCTTGCGCGCTTGGACACGCTGCGCTGTCTGAGCACAGTAGTGGCGCACCATAGTTGATGAACCATGCCCAGTGATCGCCATGATGGTTTCAGCTGCCAGGCCACGCTCTGCGAGCCGGTGAGCGCATGTGTGGCGCAGATCGTGCAGAGTTTTGCTGACACCGATTTTATCGCGCAGCGCCTTCATAGGGATCTGCACTGACATCTTCTCCAGCTTTTTCTCAGGGTACTTCTGATTGACGACGATGTACTTTGAGCCGCGCTGATCGATCTGATTGTTGAGGCGCTGCATCATAGTTTGCAGACGCTTGCTGAATGGGATGAAAACTTTTGTGCCGGTTTTTTGTTGAGTGACAGAAATACCGTAACCAGCCAGATCGTCGTTTGACACCTGTGACCACTGCATCGACAGAACGTCATCCAAGCGCTGGCCGGTATTGATGCACAGTTCGAGAACGAGTGAGGAGCGTGGGTCAGCGATTTCATGGAAGGCGCGGATCTCTTCGTCGGTCCACGGCACCCGCTGCTCTTGCTGCTTGTCCAGCTTCGATACGCCCTTTCCTGGGTTGAAGGGTATCCAGCCCAGATCACAGGCATACTCAAGAAGCACGTTCATAACGGCCAGCGTTTTGTTGGCGGTTTGCGGCTGCTCCTTGCGCGCCTCGCGCATTGCGATGATGTCCGTCCGTTTAATCTTTTGAACCTGCACATGCTCGCAACGCTCCAAGATCCAACCGATTTTTGACCGGTAATCTTTTGACGTATTCGTCGCCAGCTTTTTGAATTTGTCGGACGCAAAATATTCCAGAGCCAGGTTACCCATCGTTTTGGCAGCGGTGCCAGTGACCTCGCCCTTGAGGCACTCTGTGTACTTTGCATAGAACGCAGCTGAGGCTGGATCGTTTGGCAGTTTCACCAGGTTGCCATCCTTGTTGAAGTACAGATAAATTTTCTTCTTCACGTAAACGTAGGGTGGAAGTACGTGACCATTAAATTTACGGCTCTTCATTGGTTGTCTCCTTGTCAACTTAACAGACACATAAGACACAACAGAACATATTTCAATACCTATTTTTGAAACTGCTTTTGAAACTTTAAGGTAAATTATTAAAAAATGTAATAAAAACAATGTTGTATTTTTATGCTTATAGCATCAGTAATTATACAAGCATACAATGTTTTCAATAACTTAAAAGAAAAAGTTTCAAAAATAACTGTACTTATTTGCACTTATTTTTGAAACCATGTAAATTGATTAAAAATTATGCAGATTGACACAATGTCAACAGGTTTGTGGGGGCGACTTGGACATCAAAGCTGAGAGAATAAAACGTGGAATGAGCCAACAGGACTTGGCCGAAGCTGCCGGTATTGAACAGGCTGCGCTGTCACGTATTGAAAGTAATTTAGTTTCTCCGCGCGCAGCAACTCTGTTTAAAATCCGCAAAGCGTTTGGCGAGACAGGTTCCAACGAAAACTTTCAATGCCGCGTCCACGACTTAGATGACGGCACTCACACATACTATGACCAGAAATTCATGCCAGGGCGGCAAGAAGTTTTCACATTAATTGTTAAGACTGCACGAAACGCCCCCGAAATGCAGATCGGAGACAGAGCCTTTTTCGATGGAGAACAAACAGACCCTAGCGTCGAGGGTTATTATCTTTTTAGATTTCCTGTGAATACAGGGATTTACTATAGCACTCAAGACATCAGAAAGCATGACTGTGTTATTCTGTCCTGTAACAACCGAATGGTCGATAATATGGGTCAGACAAAAAAGTCTGACTTAGAAGTGCTGGGACGGCTTATTCACGTTGGGCGGGATTATTGAACCGCTTGCTGCAAGTCTTGTAAGCCGACGAGAATACCAGGGAAACCGGACGTGGTAGACGGCTCACCAGGGCGCATGGTGCTTTTAAAATACTTCTGCACTAGATCGCTTTGAAGTAAACGATTACGCACTATCGGCGCAGCCATGACACCACCCATCGCAAGATAAGGGTTTACACCCGTTGCCATACTTACTGCGCCAGCGGAACCGGCTGCAAGAGCTGGTCCAAACAGTGCTTTTAATCTTTCC